>ERZ779643.1117-NODE-1117-length-19598-cov-3.503096_pt1 | contig 19598 bp, 21 predicted proteins | sample MGYA00511564_ERZ779643 | MGnify/ENA primary metagenome ERZ779643 (study PRJEB29588, sample SAMEA2147114) | human gut metagenome | biome: human gut; feature: human-associated habitat; material: faeces | place: Denmark | collected 2008/2010 ... | reverse complement strand
GCCGATAAAAATAAAGCTCGATTCCGTCATGGACTATGTCAGCGGAAAGACGGTTCTCGTCACTGGCGGCGGCGGATCGATAGGCAGCGAGCTTTGCCGTCAGATCGCCGGACACCAGCCAAAACAGCTGATTATTCTGGATATTTACGAAAATAATGCCTATGATATTCAAATGGAGCTGCGCCGCACCCATCCGGAACTGAATCTGGAGGTCATCATCGGCTCTGTCCGTGACGCCGTCCGGCTGAACCATGTGATGGAAACCTACCGGCCGGAGCTTGTGTTCCACGCTGCGGCCCATAAGCACGTCCCGCTGATGGAGGAAAGCCCCAACGAGGCCATCAAGAACAACGTGTTCGGTACATATAAGACGGCAAAGGCGGCGGATAAATATGGAACCAGTCGTTTCGTGCTGATCTCCACGGACAAGGCGGTGAACCCCACCAACGTGATGGGGGCATCCAAACGCTTGGCAGAGATTTATGTACAGAGCCTGAGTATTGCCATCAGCAAGGGCGAGATGCCGGGTAAGACCCGCTTCATCACCACCCGCTTCGGCAATGTATTGGGCAGTAACGGTTCGGTCATCCCCCGCTTCCGCGAACAGCTGGCGAAGGGTGGTCCGCTCACGGTTACACACCCCGACATCATCCGTTACTTCATGACCATCCCCGAAGCCTGTCGCCTCGTGCTCGAAGCCGCTTTCATGGGCAAAGGCAACGAGATCTTTGTCTTCGATATGGGTAGTCCGGTCAAGATTGCCGACCTGGCACGTCGTATGATCGAACTCTCCGGCTTGAAAGTGGGCGAAGACATCGACATCATCTACACCGGTCTGCGTCCGGGCGAAAAGCTCTACGAAGAGCTGTTGGCAACGAAGGAAAACACCCTTCCGACCGACAATACCCAGATCTACCGGGCTCAGGTACGCGAATACGACTATCATCAGGTCGATCAAGCCATCGACGAGTTGACCGAACTGGCCATCCGTGTCCAGAAGATGGATACCGTCCGCATGATGAAGCAGATCGTACCCGAATTCAAAAGCAAGAATTCCATCTACGAACAGCTAGACAATTAAAATTGAGAATTGAAAATTGAGAATTGACAATTTAAAATAGATAGCTATTATCGGCCTAAGGAGGGAAGCGTAAAGCTCATTCGTGATTCGGAGCGTTAAGAAAGCTCGGCTGTTTGAGCGAAGCGAGTTTCCGAGATTTTAGCGGAGAACGCGAAGGAGTAGCTTCCCGAGTGTAGCCTTGACCTTTTGGTTCTTTTGGGTCAAGCCAAAAGAACAGACAATATATGCATTATTTTTTCCCTCTCCTTTCTCTCCTCGCTTGGATCGGCGGCCACTATGCCAATGGCATCTTGATCTGGCTCTCCTTCCTGACCTTGGGGATTTGGGGAATACTGGCACTCAATGCTCTGCAGATGATTGTACAACTCTTTACCCGTCACCGTCGGAAAGCCTGGTTGCCCCTGTTGGCAATCCTGCTGCATACCGACTACCTGCTGGCTGTCTGGCAGCCATCCTTTCCCGGAAGGAATGCCCTGCCCGAAGGTGCTCAGCCCTTGACGGTGGTGACCTACAATACGACCCATTTCTTTTGGGACAAGCAGCAGACGATGCCGGAAGCGGCGGCTTATGTCCGCCGGTTGCAACCCGATGTGGTCTGTATGCAGGAAGCTCCCGATGCCAGTTATTATCAGATGGACAGCATTCGCCGGGCATTCGATTATGTGGTCTATCGGTATATCAGCGGTCGTACCGACCATTTGCCCATGATGATCTCCAGCCGCTATCCGTTGCGGGCTGTACGGACCCTCTTTTTCAAGAACTCCGTCAATCTGGCGATGATTGCTGATGTATGTATGCCCCACGATACCGTCCGGGTATTCTGTAACCACCTGGAGACAACCAGTGTGAATCAGTACCGCGGACAGATACAGGCGGCTTCCAAACCCTGGCTGTTCCGCCTGAAAGCCGGAGTCAAGTTGATCCTGCAGATGAAGGAAAACTTCCGGAAACGGGCAGCGCAGGCAGACTATATCGCCGAAGAGATCCGTCGTTCCCCCTACCCTGTCGTGGTATGTGGCGACTTCAACGATACCCCTGCCTCCTATACCTATCACCGGATGAAAGGCGCGCTGACCGATGGATTCCGCGATGCCGGCAAAGGCTATCAATACACCTTCCGTCAGCTCAAACGTATCTGGCGGATCGATTATATCTTCTATTCCGACGAACTGAAAGGAATATCCTATGATTCCCCCGATACCCCCTATAGCGATCATAAGATGGTGGTATGGCAGGGATATACAAAATGAATAAAACAAACTGTAGAGGCGTAGCGCGCTGTGCCTCAAACCTGAATATAAGTAGATAATTGGGTTTTGGATGAATCCAAATCAAAATTCCTTACAATTAAATTATGGCAGAAGAGGCAATAAGCAGCAATAAACGCATTGCAAAAAACACCATCATGCTCTATATCCGGATGCTACTGTCTATGGTAGTATCTCTTTATACCTCCCGAGTGGTATTGAATACCTTGGGGGTAGAAGATTTTGGAATTTATAATGTGGTCGGAGGCGTGGTCGTTTTGTTTACATTTGTCAATAGTGCTATGGCAAGTGCGACTCAACGCTTTCTTAATTTTGAGTTAGGACGACAGAATCTGTTGGAAGTTAAGCGTGTATTTAGTATGAGTATGACAGCTCATATTTTTATTGCATTGTTAGTTTTACTATTGGCAGAAACAATAGGACTATGGTTTTTTAGTACTCAGTTGAATATACCCGAAAAGCGAATATTTGCGGCTAACTGGGTTTATCAGATGTCAATTATGACTTGTTGTGTTTCTATTTTAAGGATACCCTATAATGCTTCTGTAATAGCCTATGAGAGAATGTCTTTTTTTGCTTATGTCAGTATAATTGAGGTTTTATTGAAATTATTAATTGTTTATCTATTAGTTTTAGGGGATATCGATAAATTGATTTTATATTCAATCCTAACTTTTATAGTTACACTTATAACGAGTATTATTTATCAAATTTATTGTAAATGGACATTTAAAAGTTGTTCGTATGTATTCTTTTGGGACACTAGGCTGTTAAAAAGACTTGTTAGCTTTTCAGCATGGAGCTTGTTTGGTAGTGCTGCAAATATTGCTTCTTATCAGGGAGGTTCTATTTTGTTAAACATTTTTTGTGGGGTAGTAGCAAATACAGCTATGGGAATTGCAAATCAAGTAAATTCGGCCGTTTATTCTTTTGTTAGTAATTTTCAAACAGCTTTTATTCCACAATTAATAAAGCAATATGCAGCTGGTAATCAAATTCAATTTAATTCTCTTGTAGGGTTATCATCACGTTTATCTTTTTATCTGATTTTTATTTTGGGATTTCCAATATTCGTTTATAGCGAATTTCTATTGCGATTATGGTTAGTAGAAGTTCCTATGTATGCTGTTGAGTTTACGAAGTTAATACTTTTGTCAAGTATCTTTGATGCTCTTTCAGGTCCATTATGGAGTAGCGTACAAGCTACAGGAGAAATAAAAAAATATCAATTAGCAATATCAAGTATATTGTCTTTAAATATTCTTTTTTCTTATTTATTGTTAGTAAATGGAGGAAACCCTTGTAGTGTATTGATTGTAAAACTACTTTTAAATGTAGCCATATATGTATATAGAATTTTCTATCTTAATAGGATAGGACTTTTAAATATACGAGAATATGCTAATACGATGTTTGTTAAATCTTTGATTATTATTTTACTTATGGTACTCATAAGTGCTTTTATTGATAAAATAGCTGTAGATTGGAAAATTAAATTTGTTTTATTGGGAGGTATGTCATTTCTTATAGTATGTTTGGTTGGTTTTACCAAATCTGAACATCGATTTATAATGGCAAAACTTAAATTATATAATTGATATAGTGAAGGCTATATGGTTTTAGTGATGAAGTTATTAGTTGAAAGATGAATAGAATAACATTATTTTATTATAAGTTTCAGTTGTATTCTTGGTATAAAGGTCTTAAAAATGATTTTTCATTACCGATAGATGAAAATAAACCTAAATGTTTTGTTTTTTTGGCCGCAGATTATGGAAATTTGGGAGATGTGGCTATAACTTATACTCAGGAACTTTTATTGGCCAAATTATATCCTGAATATCAAATTGTGGATGTACCTATTAGTTGTACATTATCGGCTTTACCCTTTATAAAGAAACATATAAAGGATAGCGATGTCGTTACAATAACAGGAGGAGGGAATATGAGTGATTTATATTTTGATATAGAATTATTTCGTCTTCTTATAGTAAAAAAATTCCCAAATAATAAAATTATTATTTTCCCACAATCTATTATTTTATCAGATCGTCAAGAAACTAAATCTCTTTTGAAAATAATGAGTTCAATATATCCTGCTCATAAGAATCTTTTAATTTTGGCAAGAGAAAAAGTGAGTTTTAATAAGATGAGGGAATTATGGCCTACAGTAAACGTTCAGTTGAGTCCTGATGTTGTAATGTCTTATTCGCCTTTATTGACAAAAAAAGAGCGGCATGGAATAACATTCTGTTTGAGAAAGGATAAAGAGCGAATAGAGCTAAAAGACTTAGAACAATTACCGTTTGTTTTAAGAAAGTCTTATGTTGTTGAATTTTATGATACACATATAAATAAGGCGAAACTGTCTGTAAATGAGCGGGAAGTAGAATTAAATAAGATCTGGAAACAGTTTGAAAGTTCAGAATGGATAATTACGGATCGACTTCACGGGATGATTTTTGCTTTTATCACTCGTACTCCAGCCATAGTAATTCCCAACAATAATCATAAAATAGGTTCTTGTTATGAATGGATTAGAAATTGTGGTTATATATTTTTTGTCCCTGAACCATCTATAAATATTATTTTAGATATATTGAAAAGAAAAGATATTCAATATAATTTTGAACAAGTTTCAAACGATATAATTGATTATTTTAAGAAATTGTTATGAAAAAAAAGGTTTTATTTTTTCATTTTGATTTAGGTGGTGGTGGTGCTGAAAAAGTACTCATTAATTTATTAAATCAGTTAGATCTTAATAAATATGATATTACTTTATTTACCTTATTTGGATGTGGAGTTAATGAGAGATATTTAAATAGAGGAGTTCGGCACAAGTATTTATTCAAAAGGACATTTCGGGGTTTAACTTCTATAATGAAATTGTTTTCTCCTACCTTTTTGCATAAAATTTTGATTCGAGAATATTATGATGTAGAAATTGCCTATTTAGAGAATTCTCCAACAAGGATTATTAGTGGGTGTAGGAATTCAAATACCCGAAAAATTGCATGGGTTCATGTTCAGATTGATGACGTGAAAAGATTTTTTTCGCCATATAGAAGTTTACAAGAAGCAAAAAAATGTTATTCAAATTTTGATACAATAGTTTTTGTATCAAAATTTTTAGAAAATAATTTTTTAGAAAAAACAGGCTGGGATTTTTTGTCGACACAGGTGATATATAATACGGTAGATATTAAGAAGATTAGAGAAATGGCGATGACACAATCTTCATTTATTGTTGAAAATAACGTGTTAAATCTCTGTTCTGTTGGAAGATTAGTATATCAAAAAGGTTATGATCGGTTATTACCTGTTTTGTTAAGGTTAAAAAACGAAAATTATAAATTCCATTTTTATATCTTAGGTACAGGTGAGTTATATAATAATTTTATAAATTATTGTAAGAGTCATGGATTAGATCAGTATGTAACTTTTTTGGGTTACCAAGAAAATCCTTATGCAATAATTTCAAAGATGGATTTGTTTGTTTGTTCTTCAAGGAGAGAAGGTTTTAGTACAGCAGTTACTGAAGCTGTTTTGTTAAATATTCCTGTACTAACAACTGCTTGTTCTGGTATGGATGAAATTTTGCTTGATGGTAAATACGGAATGATTGTTGAAAATGATGAAACAGCTTTGTATAATGGATTAAAAATGATTATGAATGATCATCATATCCTCTCCGAATATAAACAAAATATGCGTGAGGAGATGCATATGAATGATTCTGTCATTGATGTTGAAAATTTAATAGATTTATGAATATAGAAAATTATCAACCGTTGATTAGCATTATAATGCCTGTTTATGGAGTTGAACGGTATCTTGAAAAAGCAATTTTGAGTGTTGTTCAGCAAAAATATACGAATTGGGAATTGTTAATAATTAACGATGGTTCGAAAGATAAAAGTCGTGAAATAGCATTGAAATATTCTAGTCGTTATAATAATATATATCTATACGATAAAGAAAATGGCGGCCTTTCTGATGCTAGAAATTATGGGTTAAAATTGGCCAAAGGCGAATATATACATTTTTTTGATAGCGATGATTGGATAGATCCTTCTACATATGAAAGCTTGATTTCAAAAATTCAAGATGAAACTATAGATATATTAATTTTTGGGTATTATATAGATTCTGAAGATAGTAATGGAAAATTAGTTAACCAAATTAGAAAACAATCAATAGATTTGATTTATCCATTTATTGATAGGAATTTGTTTGTTGAAAAATTGGAAGATTTTTTGAATTTTGCTTGGAATAAGTTATATAGAACAGATTTTATAAAATCTAACAGTCTGTCTTTTCAGAAAGGATTATCTGTTATTGAAGACATAGAATTCCAGTCTCGAGTATTTCCTTTAGTAAAAAAAATACAATTTGTATCAGACGTTACATATCATTATATGAATAGAAATCGACAGACATTATCTAAGAAATATAATTCAGATCTTTTGTTTCTATATGAGAAGAGACTTCATTTATATAGAGATATGATGCTATGTTTAGGCGTAGATGAGAATATCATAAATAGAAGATTAAATGAGTTGTCATTTATAGATTTTTCATATTGTGTTCTGTTGATTTTTTTTTCATATCCTGATTTGTTTGATAAACAAAGAAATAAAGAATTGCGAAAAGTATTAGATAATTCATTTTATAAACACCAAATAAAATATTATCATGCAAAGGGAATAAAAGATTTTATTAAGAAAAAGTTATTTGAAACTCATTTTGTTTTTGGAATAACAATTTTGTTTTTTATTATCTCTAGGAAAATAACTATATAATTCTTTTATGAATTAATCAATGATACCTGCTACTTATTATTCTTCAATTTATTTGTTTATTATAATGTTTTTTACAATATTTCAATGCGTAGTACATTGTAATAATCGTTTCTATAATAAACATAGAATAACTGAATTATTTCTTTTGTTTTTTCTTATTGTATTTATCGGATTAAGACCAGCTAGTGGTGTTTTTGTCGATATGATGAATTATATAGGTTTCTATAATCATCTTGAAGGAACTCCTTTTATTTTTAATCCGAGTGCGGAGAATAAGATATTTGATAATTTATTTTCTTATTTGGCTGCCCATAGTACGGGTTATACTACTTTTTTTATTATAATAGCCGTTATTTATTTCACAGGAATTTATATTTGCTGTAGAAAACTATTCCCAAAAGATACTTTTATTGCGTTTTTAGTCTATTTAGGTGCATTCTCTACTTTTTCTTATGCGACGAATGGTGTAAAAGCAGGTGCGGCCGCTTCTATTTTCTTGATGGCTTTAGCATATCGGGAAAAATGGTGGTTTTCGGTACTGCTACTTTTAATATCTTGGGGATTCCATCATTCCATGGTGCTTTGTGTAGCAGCTTATGTAGTAGCTTCTGTTTATAAGAATCCCAAAGCTTATCTGCTATTTTGGCTTTTTTGTTTGTTGATAGCTCTGTTACATATTGGCTTTTTTCAAGAATTGTTCGCCGGGATGGCAGATGAACGAGGTGCAGATTATTTGACATCTACAGAAGATTGGGGAGGAAAGTCTGGTTTCCGGTACGATTTTGTTTTATATAGTGCAACTCCAGTAGCAATAGGTTGGTGGATAATTTTTAAGAAAAAAATAATCTCTGATCGTTATAACTTCCTGTTGAATGTATATTTATTAACAAATGGTATCTGGATGTTATGTATGTATGCATCATTTACCAATCGAATAGCTTATCTATCTTGGTTTATGTTACCGGTAGTTTTGATATATCCATTTATAAATGAGAAGGTAAGTCCTCGTCAGGATAAATATCTGTCGAGAATAACTTTGGCTCATCTTTCTTTTACATTATTTATGGCATTTATTTATTATTCATAAGAATATGACACCCAAAATATCCGTTATAATGGGCATTTATAATTGTGCTTCTACTTTACAAGAAGCATTGGATTCCCTATATGCTCAAACTTTTCAGGATTTTGAAATAATTCTATGTGAGGATGGCTCTTCAGATAATACGTATCAGGTAGCCGGAGAAAATGCACAAACTCATAAGAATATAGTTTTATTGAAAAATGAAACAAATAAGGGTTTGAATTATACTTTAAACAGATGTCTTTCTGTTGCAAAAGGCAAATATATAGCTCGAATGGATGGAGATGATATTTCTTTACCAACACGATTTGAAAAGGAATATAATTTTTTAGAAACTCATCCAGAATATGCCATAGTCAGTACTCCAATGAAATATTTTGACGAAAATGGTATTTTCCGAGTGGGTAAGATTAACCGTCCTGAACCTTCTTTAAACGATTTCGCAAAAGGAACTCCATTTTGTCATGCTCCTTGTATGGTTCGGAGTGAGGCGTTTAAATCAGTTGATGGATATAGTGTTTCAACAAAATTATTAAGGGTTGAAGATTACCATTTATGGATTAAAATGTACCAGAAAGGTTTTAAAGGTTATAGACTGTCAGAGCCTTTATATATGATGCGAGATGATAGAAATGCTATTCATAGAAGGACCTTTAAATCACGTCTTAACGAGTCGTATGTCAAATATTTGGCTTGTAAAAAACTAAGATTGCCACTCAGCTCATATATATATTGTTTAAGGCCTCTAATTGTATGGCTTATGCCTAAAGGAGTCTATAAAATATTCCATAAAAATAATTAGGAAATGAAAGTGATAAAAATCTGTTTTGTAGTAGCTTCACCTTATTCTGCTCTTTCTTTTTTGAAGGATCATATTAAAACTCTATCTGCTAAATATGATGTTTATTTAGTAGCAAATCAAGAAGTTAAAGAAGTGATAAATTCTTTGGATATAAAAGATTTTAAATGTATACATATTGAGAGAAATATTGATATAAAATCAGATATAAAAGCTGTATTGGATTTGCATCAATATTTTAAAGAAGAAAAATTTGACGCAGTTCATTCTGTGACACCTAAAGCTGGTCTTATCACATCATTAGCTGCCTATTGGGCTAAAATACCTCATAGAATACATATTTTTACAGGTCAAGTCTGGGCAACAAAGGCCGGCTTTATGCGTTATTTGTTAAAATGGATGGATAGGATAATTGTAAAATTAGATAATCATATCCTTGTTGATGGTGAAGGACAACGTCAATTTTTAATTAGAAACCGTATAGTGTCGGAAGAAAATTCTATAGTTTTGGGGGATGGATCTATTTGTGGTGTTAATACCAATAATTTCATTCCAAATAAGGATGTGAAAAGTAGAGTCCAGAAGGAACTACAAATCCCAGAGGAGAAGATTGTCTTTGTATTTATGGGACGTTTAAATAGAGATAAAGGTATAAGAGAATTGTTGACAGCTTATGATCGGATTTGTAAAAATTATAAGAATACTTTTCTGATATTATTTGGCAATGACGAAGGTCAATTTCAATCTACTTTTGCCCAATATGTCAATATTAAGAATCAGAAAAATTTTTTATATTATGGCCGAACAGATAGACCTTATGAAATGCTGCAAGTTGCGGATGTCTTTGTTTTACCTACTTATAGAGAGGGGTTTGGATTGAGTGTCATAGAAGCTTCATGTCTGGGGATACCTGTAATTTGTTCGGATGCGTATGGTGTAATGGATGCTATGATTGATAATAAAACGGGATTGCGTTGCCATGTAGCAGATGTGGATAGTTTATACCGATGTATGGAAAAACTATTACAGGACTCAAATTTGCGTTTGGAATTGGGATATAATGGAAGAGAACGTGTATTAAAATCTTTCTCAAAAGAACGGTTAACAAAATTATGGGATGATTTTTATCAAAAGATTTTAATGTCTTAATTATTATGTACAAACATTTCTTCAAACGACTGATTGATTTTATACTAGTCCTTTGTGTCCTATTAGTGATCTGGCCCATTCTGTTGATCATTACGGTGTGGCTGCATTTTGCCAATAAGGGGGCAGGGGCCTTCTTTTTTCAGGAGAGACCAGGAAAGGACGAGAAGATTTTTAAGGTTATTAAGTTTAAAAGCATGACAGATGAACGGGATGAGAATGGAAATCTTCTCCCTGACAAGGATAGAATTACTCCTGTAGGTAAGTTTGTGAGGAAGACTTCTATTGATGAATTGCCTCAGTTAATCAATGTATTAAAAGGAGACATGGCCTTAATAGGACCTCGCCCGTTATTACCCGAATATTTACCTTATTATACGGAACGTGAGCGTCTACGACATACTGTGCGACCAGGTATTAGTGGATGGGCTCAAGTAAATGGACGTAATAATGTCACTTGGGATCAGAAATTGGAACTAGACGTTTATTATGTGGAACATCTTAGTTTTTGGATGGATGTTCGTGTTCTTCTTTCTACAATAAAAAATGTTTTGAGGGCTAAGGATGTGAATGTTGTTCCAAGTGCTATTAAAGGGGTAGGTAAACTGAATATAGAACGAGCTAATAGGAGGTTAAGATGATTTTCTGTTGCTTTCAATATGGGGATTTGTAGTAACTTAACTTTCCGATTAAATAATGATTCATTAAAGGTTGGTTCATTCCTATTTTAATCCATTAAGTCTTACTTTTGTAGTTTTTGATTTAAATATGATGATGTAAAGTATTAGTGTTATTTTAGATATATAAAATTTGATATATGAAACTTAGATTTGAAATAAAAGTAAAGACAGAATTTGACAAAGAAGAATTGTCTAATTTCGTGTGGAAGACAGAAAGTCGGCTTATTCCTTCATTAAGTAGCCGTACTAATGTGGATGATTTTATTTCACGGGTACATAATAATGCAACTTTTTTTATAGCACGCAATGTTGAGGATAATACAATAGTGGCTCTAAATATTGTTTATGTTAATAAATCACCAGAAAGATCATATGCTACATATTTGGCTATATTAGAAGAATATGAAGGATCAGGAGTTGGTGCAAGATTGATATTGAATGCTATAAGATATTGTAAAAAGGAGAATTCAGCTTGCTATTCGTTAAGTATGAGAAAGGCTAATACTGCAATGTTATCTTTCTACTTAAATAATGGATTTGTAGTTGAGAGTGAAAAGAAGTACCCTAATTCAAATGAAATACAAGTAGATTTAACTTTAAAATTTTAAATATGGAAATGATGGAACAGAAAGTATTGAAAATTGTAAATAACATCCGTATGGCTAAGGATATGTTACCTTTGTCAGAACTTCATGTGGAAGATAGACTTCGTGAAGATCTAGGTTTTACATCTTTTGATTTAGCAGAATTGACCGTTAATATAGAAGATGAATTTGGTATTGACATATTTGAAGATGGTTTGGTAGATACTGTAGGTGAAATATATACTAAACTGGGTTAAAAATGGCAATGTTTCTTTATAATGGAGATAATCAATATTCATATGAGATGCTGGTTGAATCTATAAATCTGCATCATGAGTATTATCCATTTTGTAAAACTCAAAATATTTTTGCTTATTTTGAGAATTTAATTAAAGCTATTGCTACAAATAGTCCTTTGGTTTTGCTTGATAGTGATATAGATCATTTGAAAGTTCTGGGTATTGATGAGAACCAAGTGAATGTTGCTGTAATGCTTCCTGATTATCATTTTAATGATATAGAAGAAATTGTGAAAGCTCTTCAGAAATCTACTTCCGAAATAACGATCTTTACATCAGGAACTACAGGCCAACCTAAGAAGGTTATTCACTCAATTAATACATTAACACGATCTGTTCGATTGGGTGATAAGTATAAAGGACAAGTATGGGCATATGCTTATAATCCGACTCATATGGCAGGTCTTCAGGTATTCTTTCAGGCATTTGAAAATCAAAATACTCTTGTTAATGTTTTTAATATGCAGAGGAATGATATATATCAGAAAATAGAGAAATATCAGATCACCCATATTTCGGCTACTCCAACTTTCTATCGTTTGCTTTTACCATATGAAAAGGATTACCCTTCAGTTATAAGAGTTACCCTAGGTGGTGAAAAGTCTGATAAACATCTTTATGAGAACATAAAAAAAATCTTTCCAAATGCCAAGATTAACAATGTATATGCTTCAACTGAGGCTGGCTCCTTATTTGCGGCTAATGGTGATTGCTTTCAAATCCCAGAAAAAATCCGTGATAAATTTTTAGTAGTTAATGATGAGTTGTTGATCCATAAATCTCTTTTGGGCAAGTCTGATAGTTTTAATTTTGATGATGACTATTACCATTCTGGAGATCTTATAGAGTGGGTGGATAAAGAAAAAGGAATATTTAGATTTAAAAGTCGTAAGAACGAGTTGATTAATGTTGGTGGATATAAAGTAAATCCTGGGGAAGTAGAAGATGCGATTAATTCTATTGAGGGTGTTCGTCAGTCTTTAGTGTATGGTAAAGCAAATTCAATTCTTGGAAATGTGTTGATTGCAGAAGTACAACTTGAAAATGATGTAGAAATTACAGATATAGAAATTCGTAAAAAACTAAAGCAACAACTTCAGGATTTTAAGATTCCTCGTAAAATTATATTTGTTGAAACATTCTCATTAACTAGAACTGGAAAATTAAAAAGATCATGAAGAATATAATCGTTACAGGTTGTTCTCGGGGAGTTGGGTTAGAAATATGTAGAGTATTGCTTGAACAAGGGTGTACTGTTTATGGCATAGCTCGTAGTTGCCCTAATGAATTTCTGGCCCTTCAGGCTGAATATAGTGGCAAACTTTTTTTTAAAAGTGTTGATTTAGCAGACTGCGAAAATATTCGTCAGAATGTCTTCAATGACTACTGTGGAAGCAAAGTTAAAATAGATGGCTATGTAAACAATGCAGCTGTCGCATATGATGACATAGTGACTAATCTAAACCTTGATCGACTGAAAGCAATGTATAATGTAAATGTATTTACTCCTATGATGATGACCAAGAATGTAATTCGTAACATGATTCTTCATCATACAAAGGGGTGTATCGTACATATTTCATCTATTAGTGTACATACAGGATACAAGGGACTTGCAATGTATGCTTCTTCTAAAGGTGCACTTGAAGCATTTTCTAAAGATACTGCTCGTGAATGGGGAGTAAAAGGTATTCGTTCAAATGTCGTTGTTCCTGGTTTTATGGCTACAGCAATGAGTTCAACACTTACAGAAGAACAGAGAAATAAAATTTATGCACGTACCTCATTGAAGGCTGCTACATCAATTCGCTCTGTTGCAGAAACAGTTGCTTTTCTTTTAAGTGAAAAAGCTGAGAGTATTACGGGGCAAAACATTCATGTTGATAACGGGACAATTTAAATGTCATTCATGCTAAATAAATATCTTATTCAAGATAATTATTTTATTAATAGTCAGCCTTTCAAAATTGTCCGTGATGATATTTTCCCTTTTGTCGGAGGGGGAAGTAAGGCTCGAAAGGCAATAGCTTATGAGAAGTTTTTGTCTCAGGGTGGTTACAATGCAGTTGTCACATGTGGAGGCATTCAGAGTAACCATAACAGAGCAATGGCTTTAATGTGTGCAAAAAATGGATGGAAGTGTCATTTGTGCATTCAGGGTGATAAGGAACGTTTCTTTAGAGAGAAAGGTAATGCACTACTTGATAGATTGAGTGGTGCAGAGTGTGAACTGATTAAACCAGAAGATACAGCAGATGCTATGGATAGAGCCATGGCTCGTTTAAGATCCGAGGGGTATAATCCATATTATGTAATAGGGGGTGGACATAATCTTCCTGGAGGAACTTGTTTTGTCGATGCTGTTATTGAATTAAAGTGTCAATGTGATAAAGAGTATTATAAGCCTGATTACATATTTTTGGCATCAGGCACGGGATCTACTCAGGCTGGTATCGTTGTTGGTCTTGATCTTGTAGGCTGGGGTGATGTGAAGTGTATTGGTATTTCGGTAGCTCGTCAACAGGAGAGAGGTAAACAAGTGATAGCTGAGTTCGTAAATCTATTGGCTAATCATTACGGTTTGCAGAAAGACTATTCTGACAAGATATTCTTTAATACGGATTACTTATATGGTGGTTATGAGAAATATACTCCTGAGATGAAGGAGTATTTAGATCAGATAACGACAAAGACTGGTTTAGTATTTTCAACTACTTATTCCGGTAAAGGCTTTTATGGTATGATGCAGGAAATTGAGAAATATCATCTCCAAGACAAGAAAATTGTGTTTTGGCATACTGGTGGATTAATGAATGTGATGAAATAAATATAATTATGAACATCTTATTTACCTGCGCTGGCAGACGCACATATCTGCTGAAGTATTTCAAGGACAATCTATCTGAAAGCGATAAGATTGTGGCTACCGATATGCAGCTTTCTGCTCCTGCCTTGCAGGTAGCAGATGTAAAACTACAGGTTCCTGCCGTGTATGATCCTGAATATATTGATATCACGTTGCGTATTTGCAAAGAGCAGAAGATCGATGCGCTTTTCTCTCTGAATGACTTGGAACTGCCTATCCTGGCTGACAATAAAGCTAACTTTGAAGCTATGGGTGTGAAGGTAGTTGTAAGCGATCCTCAGGTGATTGATATCGCTTTTGATAAGTATAAAACAGCTCAATGGGTGGAGTCTCTTGGTTTGACAGCCCCAAAAACATATATACGGCTTGAGGATGTCAAGAGGGCTTTAGCTGCCGGTGAGATTTCATTTCCTCTTTTTATGAAGCCTCGCTGGGGCTCGGGTTCTATTGGTTTGGAAAGTATTGCTGATATGGAAGAGTTGGATATTTATTATGGGCTCTTGATGAAGAAAATCAAAAAGACTATTTTAGCGACTGCTTCTGTGGGAGATGAATATATCATGATTCAAGAAAAGCTGACTGGAAGTGAGTTTGGCTTGGATGTAATGAATGATCTGGAAGGAAATAATGTTGGTGTCAGTGTGAAGCAGAAACTGGCCATGCGTTCGGGAGAGACGGATAAGGCTATTACCGTGGATCTTCCAGAGGTTCGTGAGATAGGGCATAAGATAGGAAAGGCTTTGGGGCATATTGGTAATTTGGATGTGGATATTATGCGACGGGCAGATGGAGCCTATTGTGTATTGGAACTGAATCCTCGTTTTGGAGGTGGCTTCCCCTTCAGTTATGAAGCTGGTGTAAACTTCCCGAAGGCTCTTATTCAGTGGATCAAGCACGAGGATGTTGATCTTTCTATACTTCAGCCGGAGTATGGACGGATGTTTGCGAAGAATGATTATCTGATGGAAATAAAATAACTATATAAAAATCATGTCAGAAGAAAGAAAAACAATTTACCTCTGTCTCGCCCACATGAGCGAAGAGGGTTGGGAACAGAAATATGTAAAGGAAGCATTTGATACCAACTGGGTGGTACCCATGGGACCGAATGTGAATGCTTTCGAGCAGGATTTGCAGAATTTCGTCAACCATAATACGGATGGGAGTGAGCTGGATCGGAAAGTAGTTTGTTTGTCTGCCGGTACAGCGGCTGTTCATCTGGCTCTGATTGGTTGTGGCGTGAAAGCCGGTGATGAAGTGCTTGTGCAGAGCTTTACGTTCTGTGCTTCTTCGCATCCGATCACGTATTTAGGAGCGAAACCGGTATTTGTAGGTTCGGAAAAGGAAACCTGGAATATGGACCCGGTGCTTTTGGAACAGGCTATCTTGGATCGGAAGGAGAAAACAGGCCGTTATCCGAAGGCGATTGTCCCGGTGGCCTTGTATGGTATGCCGTATCGGATTGATGAGATTTGTGCCATCGCCGATAAATATGGCATTCCGGTTGTAGAGGATGCTGCCGAGGGTATGGGTAGCCGGTTTAATGGTCAGGTATTGGGTACGTTTGGAAAGTTCGGCGTATTGAGCTTTAACGGAAACAAGATGATTACGACTTCGGGCGGTGGTGCCTTGATCTGCCGGGATGCCAAGGAAGCCAACGACATGATGTGGTATGCTACCCAGGCGCGTGATGCTTATCCTTATTATCAGCATTCGGCCATCGGGTATAACTATCGGATGAGTAATATTTGTGCCGGTATCGGTCGTGGACAGATGACGGTCTTGAATGATCATATCGCTCATCATAAGCATGTGCAGGCCCTGTATAAGGAATTGCTGAAGGATGTTCCGGGTGTTCATCTGCATGATCAGCCAGAGGATAAAAAGTATGATGCTAACTTCTGGCTTTGTGCTGCTACCTTAGATCCGGAAGTGAAGATTATCGGACAGGAGAATGCCTATAAGGAAGTCATTAAGACGGCGGTGGGTGGTGCTGCCGGTGTGATCCATGCCGTTGATTCGGCAACTACCGATTGTCAGCCGAATGATAATATCGAAGCACTCCGTGTCTATATGCTGTCGAAGAAGATAGAGGCAAGACCGGTGTGGAAGCCGATGCACAAGCAGCCGGTTTATGAGGGTTCGCCTGTTTATACGAATGGGGTAGAAGAAGATATCTTCAAGAAAGGGTTCTGTCTGCCTGCCGGTCCGTGGGTAACAGACGAAGATGTTCAGTATATCGTGGATACAATCAAGGAAGCGATTGTCCGTTAATTGCAATAACTTTGCCTTATGCTTTTTGATAACGAATTCATCAACTCCTTATTAGACCGGGCCAAGGAATCACCCCGGCTCCGTCAGCACTATGATCTGCGTAATTCGGCTGCCGATACCTCGCAGCGGATGCTGAATGCCCTCTTGCCGGGTACGGAAGTAGCCATTCACCGCCATGAAGAGACCGCCGAAACGGTGGTCTGCCTGATGGGGAAACTCGAAGAAGTGATCTACGAAGAAGTAGAGGAGGGGAACGGCCAGCCGACCTTCCGCGAAGTATTCCGCCAGCTGTTATCGCCTGCCGAAGGAAAGTACGGGATGCAGATTCCCGCGGGTGTCTGGCATACGGTCCATGTGATCGAGCCGTCCGTCATCTTTGAAGCCAAAGATGGGGCGTATAAAGGATAATCAACATAATAGTTGAGGTTTTTGGTTTTGTGTAATGAGGCGTAATCCCTCCAGGGGATTGCGCCTTTTTTGTTGGATGAGGGGGGATGATTTTCTGGAAGAAAGAGTGGTTTTCTGAAATATATCTTTTATTTTTGTAAAAAAAGAAATTATGGATAAAAAGCGTATCTACTTTCCTGATCTGACAATAAAAGGCTTTAAGTCGATCGATCATCTATATATAGATTCTCTTTCCTCTATTAATTTGATAGCCGGTGATAATAATGTGGGTAAATCGACGGTTCTGGAAGCGTTATATGCACTTGCAACCGGTGGAGAGATGGGCGCTTTGCTCCAAATGGGATGTAATCGGATGAATATTCAGAATCCGATGGGTGAATCTTTTGTCGTGGACAAGGAGAAATTGCTTTTGACTTTCTTCAAAGACTGGCAATTTAAGTTGGGTAAAGATTTGATTATTAAGGCGGGAACAGATCAGGCATTACAAATGAAATTGGTATATGTGCTGGAATCAAAAGAAAAAGCAGGTAATGCCGTCGTTAATAAAATGGAAATTCTGGATCAGCCTTTAGAGAATGCCCAAGGAGGTGATACGTTGGAAAGAGGTATCCTGTTTACTTCAAATAATAATACATTCTTTTCTGCTTTCAGTACGGGTTCGGGTATGGGGGATGAATTTGTTTATCCGAAGCAGGTTAACTTTATTCATACGTCTTTGTCTTCTAAAAGTTATAATTTGCGATTATGGGACAATATCGCTTTGACCGGACTGGAAAGACATGTTATAGAAGCCCTGAGGGTTATTGATCCCCTTGTTGAAAACCTGGCGTTTTTGGAAGAGTCTGTTCTGAAAGGGGGAAGAGGAGCTTCAGACAGAGTTCCTTATATTACCTTAAAAAATAGATCGGACAGATATCCGCTGAGTATTATGGGGGATGGTATGAACCGTATCCTGTCTATTATATTAGGTATTGTCAATTCAAAAGGAGGCATTTGCCTGATTGATGAAATAGAAAATGGAATTTACTATCGGCGTCAGCCGGAATTATGGAGAATAATATGCCTGCTGGTAAAAGAATTGGATGTGCAGCTTTTCGCCACGACGCATAGTCTGGATTGCATCAGGAGCTTTTCCTCGGTTGCTCGTGAAGTAGATGCTCAGTTGATTCGTCTGGAAAAGAGAAAATCAGAGTTCGCTGCAGTGAACTATAAATCGGGAGAGTTACAAATAGCCTTAGAAAATGATATAGAATTACGTTAATATGAAAAAGAATAAGCCATTCCGATTATTAGTTGAAGGGATAAATGACTTACATGTCGTATGTAACTTGGCGAATCGCTTAAGTTTGTTAGAAACATTCGAGGTGGAGGATATAGGTTCCTATCAGCAGATTTTGAAAGTCTTACCCGTGTTATTAAAAGGTACGAATAATCTGCAACGGCTGGGTATTGTGGTGGATGCTGATGAGAATCTGAAAGGACATTGGGAGGCTATACGGCATATTTTACTTGACAGCCAGTTGTATTCTTCTGTCCCGGAAGAGCTGCCGAAAGAAGGTCTGGTGGCGCATCCGGATGATCCGGCTTATATAATTTTCGGGCTTTGGATAATGCCGGACAATAATTTGAATGGAATGTTAGAGGACTTTGTGACCTTTATGATTCCAGAAAAGGATGATGATGTTTTGTTGAGAAAAACAGATGATGTATTAAAAGAACTGGAAGAGAATCATTGGAATAAATATAAAAGTGTGCATCATGCAAAGGCCAGAATTCATACTTGGTTGTCGTGGCAGGATGAACCGGGAACACCCATGGGAACAGCTATTACGAAACGAACCTTATCTACAGATGGAGAATTATGCCAGAAGTTCATAGCCTGGTTAAATAGTCTATTTGAATGTATACCTCTTCCTCATTAGAAAACTTCCCCTGTTATAGGGGAAGTATCCGAAGGATGACGGGGCTTGCTTCCCCCTCATTTACGGCTCACCCAACACTTTGAAGATACAGGCAACCTGATGCGGGGTATAAATCCGGTTCCGCGGGTTCCAGCCCGATTCTTTCAGCATCTCTACCAGGGTGGGATTATAGATAATCCACTCTTTTAACCGACGGGATGCCATGGCCGGCGTCAGGTGCGGGCAGTACAGGCATCCTAATTCCATATTGGAAAAGGTGCGGGGCCGTATGGTCCCATTTTCATTCTTGTATGTCATAGTTTTTTAATGTTTAGTTGTTTTTATTTGTACTTTTGGCTTGACCCAAAAGTAACGGGTAAATCATCAATTACCATCCCTATTT
>ERZ779643.1115-NODE-1115-length-19612-cov-19.884031_pt1 | contig 19612 bp, 21 predicted proteins | sample MGYA00511564_ERZ779643 | MGnify/ENA primary metagenome ERZ779643 (study PRJEB29588, sample SAMEA2147114) | human gut metagenome | biome: human gut; feature: human-associated habitat; material: faeces | place: Denmark | collected 2008/2010 ... | reverse complement strand
TAATATAAGTTATTGATTTACAGACGATTAAATGTTAATTTAACGCAGTATTGATTGAAGCGCATTACCATATATTCGTAATGACTGTCGAGTGTCAGGTTCTTACCGGTATTGCCATATTTCAATACCACACCTTCTGCACCAGGCTGTTCGTTTCCTTCTTTTTTAGCTTCAACGATGATTTTTTCTACACCTGCCACTGTGATATTAAAGGTGTACTTGCAATTACGCTCAACGTTATAGTCATTGGGATTTGCACTGCAGTCACCTAAGTGAACATAGTAGGTTACGTCGGCAGTTTTGGTAGAACCATCCTTGGTTTCTTCATACTTGCCTTTCAAAACTACGTATGTGCCATACTTTGGAGCATTGGTGAATTCCTTAGGATTCGACATATTGTCGTCCTCTCGCTTAGCCTGATCTGTTACGCTCAGTTTTGCATCCTGCAGATTTTCTGGCAAATAGGCTTCGAAGTATTCTGCGCCCGTAGTCTTATCCACGTCGTTTACTCCAAGAGTAAGACCCTTGATGCTGCTAACATCAGTAGCGTTACTTATCTGTTTCTTAGCGTTACTATCAGTACTGCCAATGAGTGTACCATTTTTTGCAATATTCATGATATCATAGTTAGCAAGTTTGAATGAACGCTTTACGCCATCGCCTGTATATTCCTTGATGGTAAATTTCACCTTAGATACAATGCGGCTCAGTCTGATTGCATTACCATTGGTATCATCACTTGTGACGTTACCTGCAGTGTTGATGTTTACAATCTTGCCGTTATTTACAGCACCACTCATCAAGAATGCATCAGTGATTGAAATTTGGTCATCTACATTACGTTGGAAATTCAGAGCTTTCAAATCTTCCAGAGTAAAGATATACTCTCCAGCTCTTGCCATGTTCTCGTCGAGATTAATAGGCAACTTGCCTTCTTCTACATTTCCTTCACTTACTGTGAGAGGGTAGCGACCGGTATTGTAATTGGCAACCGCATAAATGTAGGATTCGCCACTTCTAGTTTTGATGCCAGATACGGTAGCTTTTGTGTTGTTATTGGTATTTTGGTCTAAGCCAGAGGTAAACTCTTTATAGCCTTTCAAATTACCATTGCCATCAAATATATAGATGTAGAGGTTGTCGAGATGACGCTCCTCTTGAGGTGTAGCTCGCGAGTTGACCACGATGTCTCTTGGGGAAACATCAGAATAGGCCAACGAAATGGTAACATCCTCGTTGCTCTCGCTGCCGCCAGGGAAGATGTCTTCCGAGCAACTGCTGAGTAAGAGTGCTACTCCCATGAGCAGGTATGCTAATTTCATTACTTTCTTCATATTATGATTCCTCCAATAGTTTAATTAAATGTGATATTTGTTTCATCCTTCGCATTCCAGTCTGCTACATAGTATTGTAAGTTGAGATCCAGTAATGCTTCTCCAGAGAAGTAGCCATATACAACCAGTTCATGATTGCGATAGGCATCTGGAATCTGGAATTCAACCGATCTTGCTTCAAGCGAAGCATTTGACTTGAAATAAATCTTACCAGTTATGGTCTTGTCAGTCTCACGAAGATAGCTTCTGCAACCTTCCTGTACACCAGTGCTGAGACGAGTCATATAATCCTGGGCTTTTTCTCCGGTATTTCGAATATATACCTTAGGATCGGCAACAGGGTTGATTTTATCTGTTGCAATACCTCCGAATATCAAATTCTTGGTGAGGTATTTGAGACCATTGAAACTTCCGGTCAATCCTTTAGTATCCTTTTCGGCATTTGTTGTTGCTTCTGGGAATACCGGGCTTGCTGTTGTCAGGGTCTCTCCGTTTACTTCAATCTTGGTGACGGTTACACTTTCTGTATCCTTGCCGGTCTTACGGGCAAAGAAGAAGTGGAGCTTTGAAACGGCTCTAACCAAAGGAACGCTTACAGGTTTGGTTGCAGCTTCGGCTGCATTATCTGCAGTGTTGTTCTTTACGTTAATGTTTTTAATAACACGCGAGATTGGTAAACCTGCATCAGGAACAGTAGTAGCCTGAGGGCTGCCATCTGCATTGATACCGAAGTTTGAGTTAAAAGTTGCAGCTTTCAATTCCTTGCGAGTCATCGTATTGCAATTGTTGCCATCCAAAACACCAATGCTTTCTGCATTGAGCAGGATGAAAAGGTCGATATTTTCCAAATCACCTGCTGCTTTGCGCAACAATTTCATACTTACCTGATGTGAACCGGTTTCGTTGAGGCCGGTTTCTGCCTTGAATCCTATTGGTGCTGCAGTTTCAGCGCTGCCGCTTTTGAAAGCCCAAACTCTGATACTGTATATTTTCTCCTCTTCTGTTGGACTTGGGGAAGTTTCGTCTTGCCCGAGCGTTCCGCTGGTACCTGCTGTTGAACCAGCAGTAGCTTTGGCTCTGGCCTGAGCTGTAGGAGTTGATACATTCAGGTTGATGTAGGTATCACTCTTTCCAGCAGCTGTGTCTGTGTAACCGTCCGACATACATGATGTGAACATCAGGGTAAGCAGCAAGTTGGGTGCCAATGCTGCTATTCCCTTCATCATGCTAGTCAGTTGATTCGCACAGATTTTTCTTTTTGCGAAATTGAACATAACTTGTTTCTCCTATCTTTTACTTATACTTTTTACTTATACTAATCTTCTGCCTTTAGCAGTCTTACTGTTTTATAGTTCTATATCTCTAAGATTGAGAACCCATCCGTTCACCTTGATCTTAGTGTCCATATAGAAATCGGTATCAGGACTAGGAACGTAGAACACGAGGGTGTAATGATCCTGTCGGTCGAGATATTCCTGTTCCGGCCATCCCTTTTCTATACGTTCGCCGCAGAGGGCAAGGAACCAAGGGAGAGAGTGGTTGAAAATGACCTTTCCCGAGCGCTTGTCGGTGATGACGATGCGCTTGTCGTCGTATTCCTTGCTGTCAGGGTTGCTGGCATTCGCATCCGTCTTTCTTTCAAACATTCTGGATGAAGAGAGGTCGTAAACCAGCGCCTTCTGGATTTCCTCACCTTCCACCTCGGTGGTTCCGTCCTTGTTATCTACCAGTTCCTCGTTGTAAGGGATGTAGGTGATTGGCTTGTTCTGTAACTCTCCGTTGTCATCTACGAGCTTGTCGCCCTTGTAGTCGAGGATGGCAGCCGAACCCTTGATTCTTACGTCGAAGTTTTCTGCTACGAATCCTGGCTGGTTGTTATCGAACGGGAGCATCACGATTCTGTAGGTCTTGGTACATTTCATCAAGCTCAGTTCGCCGGATGTGTCCTTCTTGCCCTTGAAGTCGAGAGATGTCTGGGCAGTGTAGAGAGCGGTGAACTTCTTGTTGTTGACAGAAGCTTCTCCGTCTTTCTTTCCCATTTCCTCCTGCAGGTCGTTGATGGTAGAAACACCTGGTGTGAGTTGGGTGAAGCTGAACTCCATCTCGTCGTCACCGTCGGCTCTGCTACCTGTAGGTTTCTTGTCACGAGCGAGGCAGACGAAGGTATATTTGCCTTCCTGTAAGTCTGTGATGTCCATGCTGTGACCCGTTTCGAATTTGTCGGCTGACTGCGTATAGGTATCGAAGTATTTACCGTTTTTATCGAAAACATAGACGTTGAGGTTTTTCACTTCCTGGGAGAAAGCATCAGCGTTCTCAACATTATATGTATAATCGAACTTGAGCGACACCTTAGGTGCAGGACAATTCGTCAGATCGTCTTTCATACATGATGAAAGCGAAGAGAGTGCGATGGCTGAGATACAAACCACTTTGCAACCGTTTTTGATGATGAAATGTTTCATATCGTTTGTGTTTTATTAATTCTTTTACTTATACTTATATCTAGTGTGCCGTAGGGCGTAAGAAGTGGGGTAGCCTCCGGCATCTTTTTTTTCTTGTTGAGTGGTGCTGATTCAGCACGATAGGGGTTCCCGCCATCTGTTGGCGGCAATATCATCTTTTTCTTTTTTAATCTCCCGGAGGCGGGGTAGCCCCCGGGAGATTGAGAGTATTGTGTTTCAAGAATTATCTTGAGAGCGGGGGATGGGATACATCCCGTATTCATCTTTTCCTACCAATTGAAGTTCTGATTACTTCAACTCGATATTATTTATTTCATTGAGAACCCAAGGGTTGATGCTAACTGATACATTCATGTAGTAGTTAGGGTTCTTGTTAGGATCGTCTGGCTCTGGTCCATTAGGAACGTCCTTACCAATCTCGCTGATCTTTGTAACATTCAAGCGATAGATGCTGTTACGCAATACAGAATATGTATGAGTTGTCTCACTTGCTACAAATGGCTTGTAAGCCATGTCAGAGATAGCCCAGCGGTAGTACATTACACCTTCACGGTAAACCTCAATCTTGTAGGTCTCACGGAATTTTGCCAATTCCTCTTCTGTGGTAAGCTTGCCTGTAGTTGCGTCTTTAATCTTAGCTAAAACCTGATCAACTGTTAAAAGGTTAAATGGGTTGACAATAGCACCTGTTGCTGCATCATCGAAAATAGCCTTAATGCTGGTGTAAAGTCTTCCGTCATAACGATAGAATGTACCATCCTCGAAGTCTGCTGCAGCCTTTGCTGCATCTTTCAAGTTTGCCTTAATCTGGAAGTAAACTGCTGTAGCATCGTCTACGTCAGTTGTGGTATTCTCGAAAGCATACGTATTGTTTGTGCCGAACTTGGTAAGGTTTTCTGCTTTGTACAATGTACCAAAGTCACTCTTTGGCTGAAAATACTTTGGAGCAGTCTCTCCCCATTTCACGTTCAAAGTCTTGAACTCAGTATCCCAGTTCTGCTTGACATAAGAGTTGTTATTCAAGTTGGAAGCAGCATAACCCATTAAATCGAAGCTTGCTACAACTTTAGCAACATTCTTAGTTGTACCGGCTGCAGCATCATTTACGGTTTTTGCAGTCTCGGCGTACAATGGGTTATCGATACGAGCAACTACACGATCCAACTTGATCTCGTCTGCTTGGGCTGGAGATGTTTCAGACTTAGCTGCGTCTGTGAATTTAACCTTGCTAGCTGCTACATTTCTTGAAGCATCATGCTGGTTGAACATTACGAAGTTGTTATCTGCAGCAAAGTCTGCACCGCCCTTTTCTGAGGTAAAGCTAGCATTTGCTGCTAATGGGTCATCTATAGATGTATTGTTTGCCAAGAAGTAAACAGTGTAGTCCTTGTTAGTCTTGATCTGTCCTGTTACAGCAACCTTGATAGGCTTTGTTTCACCTGGAGTTGTCTGAGTTGGCGCTTTCTTGAACATGTCAGAGGTGATGACCTTGCGGAATACACAGGTGTTTCCATCATAGATATACAACATGCCTTTGCTTATTGTACTCTCTACAACTTCACCATTTTCGTTGGTAGTTTTGCCGGTTGTTGCACCAGTTCTGGTTCCATGGCTAGTTGCACCAGAAATCTTCAATGTCATATAGACACCATCAGCCTGTGACTGAGTTCCACCACTTGTCAAATCATCATTGCTACTGCAGCTTGAGAAAGATAACGCTGCTGCTGATACCAAGCTCATAACGAGCAAATTCATTTTCTTCATAATCTTTTACTTATTAAGTGTTATACAAATTTTTTAGTTTGAGTTGCGAAATGGATGGGTCTCTCTGACCTCATCACTGTCTTCGCCCGGGGGTAATCAAATACTAATCTTTCTTTTCTTGTTCTTAAATTATTTTTTTAAAAAAGTTTATATTATTATTATTGTTTATTCTTTTACTTATACTTGTACTTATACTTAAAAATCAAACTCTTACTCCACAATCTTGTTCAGCTTGTTGAGATTCTCCTGAGCACCCTTTAAGCCTCCGGCTACAGCCTTCCGGAAGTACTGCTTGGCAGCTTCGTAATCCTCATTGAGAACGGCGAGGCAACCACGGGCATTATCTACTTCGGCACCGGTGCCAGCCTTCTTCAGGTACTTCTCTGCGCTTACCTTGTCACCTCTGTCGATGGCTGCAAGGGCTGCATTCAGATTGGCGAGCTTATCTTCTGGGAACATCTTCACGGCTGTGTCGAATACATTGTTGTACTCTTCGCTTCCCTTCGGATAACTGTTTGCCACCATGTACATCTCCTGGAGAGAGAGCTTCTGCGGACGGGTATTGATTACTCTGCGAGCCTCTTCGAGGTTGAATGCCTTCACGTCGTACTCGATGGTGTAATCTGTGCGGCGCAAGCCTGGCCAAACCTTGTCAACGAGGAATCGGAATGCCTCACCAGCCTTGGCTGCGAGCGTCTGTTCCTTCTGGTCAGGAGTCATATCGCTGTTGATGATCTTGAGAGCAGCTTCCTTCTGAGGGATGTTGTGACTCTTGATGTACTTCAGCGTTCCTTCCCAATCCTCAGCTGTAGATTCTACCTTGAAGAGCTTCTTGTCGATAGGGTAGGTCTTCAACAGATAGTTGTAGAGAGCCTGGGTACGGTTGCGAGACAGCTTGTCGTTGTTGGCATAGCTGCCGTCAGGAGAAGCATAACCGTGGAGGGTAATGGAAGTGATGGTTATATCAGGGTCGTTCTTCACGAGGTCGAGCGTCTGCTTGATGGTAGCCAACTCATTGGTATTGTTACCGAGATCCTTCACGATATCCCACTTGTTGATGCGGAAGTTGAGTCTAGCCGAACCGTTTTCCTGTCTGATCTTCACTGCCTCCGCCTTTGGCTGCTGATAAGCCTGGTAGAGCTGCTGAGGAGTAACGAGCGCCTCGCCATTGTTGGTGAGCAGGTTTTCTGCCAGCAGTTTCTGGTTACATCCGCATGCATCATTGCTGATGGCGAAGTTGGAGTTCTTCATCCAGTCCTGGTAAGGAGCAGAGTAAGCGTATCGGAGCGTCTGTGGCTCCTTGTTTTCACGCTTGGCAACGATGAGCGGGTTCTGGGTAGCGGTCTTCTTGGTACGCTGGTAGTAGATGTATCTCTTGTTACCCATCACCTCCACAGCCGGGAGCTTGAGCGTATCCTCACCCTTATATAAAATAGGTGTAAATATGAGACCCTTGTTGCTTGCCAGTTTCACGTCATCGAGATTGAGGTCCATATAGACGTTTACCTTGTTGCCTTTCTTCTTGATTTCCTTGTTGAGGACTTTCATATCCTTGGCAGCCTGTTCCTGAGCGATAGCGTTAGTGCTAAACAGAATGCTGAGGGCGACGGCTCCAAGAGTCTTGTTTAAAATCTTATATGTATTCATAATCTTCAGTTTTACTTATTGATATAATAATGTATCACGAATTAGAAGACATACACCAGATTGAGTGCCGCCTTGGTAGGTCCTACGTAGTGATGCGCCTTGTCTTTCTCGAGTCTTTCACCACACTGTGGGCATTCAAATTTATCCGATTTCGAATAAACGTATCCCACTCCGAGTTCAGCCTCGAAGTTCCAATGCTTGGAGAGAGCCCAGGTATAACCATATGCAACACCTGCACCTACGAACCAACCTTCGTATCTGTAATCTTTCAATTTGGAGAAGTCGGTACCGAGGAACTTGAAGTCAAGATCTACGTTACCTATGTTATGAGAACCTCCGAGGGCGTGGAAGCCGATGAAGGAGCCCATCATCTTATTGCAGAACCAGTATCTAGCTTCTGGTTGAACAAGCCAGTGCTTCCACTTCTTGTTCTTGGAAAATGTCCAAGGGTTGTAGTTGCCGGATACATCCAAGGTCCATTTGGGGGAAAGGCCGAATTCGAAGCCGAGGTTTATGGTGCTTGTAGCATCATAAAGGAGGTTCGTCTTCAAGGCCACCTTCTGAGCGACGGCTGGGCAGATGAAGCTGCCTATAGCCAGTAGCGCAATTAAAATCCTTCTGTTCATACTTAAAATCTTTTAATGATTTAAAAATGACAAATGGCCTCTCTAGAGAAACGCATCATCATCTTTTACTTTTACTTATACTTATACTTTTTCTTTTTCTTAATTTCCTTTTCCTTCCATTCAATAGGCTTGAAACTAGACTTTATTTATTAAAGAATAGTAAGTCTATCATTTACTCATCATCTATTCATCATCTTATCATCTACTCCTCTATTCTTAGATGCCTGTCGGCAACTTTGGGATTCGATTGAAAGCTCGGGCTTGTAACCGCGAACTTTGTTTTTACGGTTGCAAAGGTAGTGTCTTTTTCGATTGCAACCAAGAAAAATGCGCCTAAAAATGCTGATACCGAATAAAAACCGCATAAATGAAACACTGAAAAACCCTGAAAAATGCTTTTTCTCATATGTTTTTTGCTTATTTAGCCACTTTTTATCAGTTTTCTTAGAGTTTTTCGATTTTTAGTAGTAATTTTACAACTGAGAAAAATAAGTTGGTAAAACATCAATGAATTCAGGGCTCAGAGGTCCTGAAAGATATGCAAAGTGCCCCAAGCGGGCAAGACTTTGATTATAATAAGTATAAACGACTGTTTAAATTATATGTAAAAAGCAAAGAATGAAAGCTAAGAACAAACTTTGGGAGTGGTGTCTGCGCTTGGAACATCATTTGTGCCCTGATTACTGTGGAGTGGTGGATCGCCGAAGGGTGATTGCCTTCGGCCTTTTGACTTTGGTAGAAATTCTCGTTATTCCATATCACTTCCTTTTGTTTTACATAATGAAAGTATGTGGTGGCTTTTGTTTTAATCTGGCTCATACCCTCTCACTGGCGCTGCTGATGTATGTGGTGCTGAAGCGCAAGGTGGTATTCAAGACCGGCATCTCCCTGCTCTATATCCTCGTATTCGTGAAGCTGGCGATTGACAGTATGCTCTGTCTGCACTATCAGGGCGATCGGGACAACCTGAACGTGATGAGCAATATCTTTATCATGTTTATCCTCGCCATTACCGCTCAGAGCCAGCAGCTCAACCGAACCTCTCTCGGCTTTACCATCGCTCTGCTGCCAGTGGTAGCGGTAGCCCTCTCGCATACGCAGATCTCCGTGCTGCTTTTTAGCATCAAGGCAGTTCTGGTAGGTTTCCTGATGATTCTTTATGTATGGCTCTATAATTCGGAACCAGTCATGGTCAAGGAACTCAGACAGCCCAAGCAGATGAGGGAAGAAGAGAAGAAGGCACTGCACATGCTTGCCGACCTGAAGGATGAAGAGAAGGATATGTCGGTGAACCTGTTGAGCCGACTGAGCCCCGAACAGCAGCAGAAAATCCTGGACCGTGCCGTAGAACAGTTGAAGACCAGCGAACTGAGCAAGAAGGCATGGGATCTGGTATGTACCGACCTCACCAACAGTGAGCGAGTGATCTGCCAGATGGTGCTGGAAGGCAAGATGCTGAAGGAAATCTGCATCGAACTGAACAAGAGTGAATCGAACATCACCAGCCAGCGTAGCCATATTCGCAAGAAACTGAATATGGACCGCAAGGACGACCTTCGACGTGAACTGGAAAAGCGCTTCTATGAAGCCAGAAATTCACTGGACGCATAGTTGTAAAGGAGGCGTTTTTGGAGGAGTTAAAGAAGTTAAAGGAGTTAAAGGAGTTAAGACAACGGTCTTTTGGCGTGGTTTTTAAACACCAAGACATACGTCTTAACTCCTTTAACTCCTTAACTTCTTTAACTCCTATATATTATTCTTCCATTCTGAGGAATGCCTTCGGCAGGTAATCGATGAGATCGCTGGCGATGAGGCTTTCCTTGCCCAGGTCCTTGATAGCGAGGTCGCCGGCAAGACCATGAAGGTACATACCGATGCGGGCAGCATCTGCCTGCTTGTAGCCGCGAGCCAGAAGAGCGGTGATGATGCCTGCAAGCACATCGCCACTGCCCGCCGTAGCCATACCGCTGTTGCCAGTAGAGCAGAACTCCACCTTACCATCCGGATGACAGAGGGCAGAGAAATGACCCTTCAGCAGGATGTAGCCGTGCAGACGATCGGCAAGCTCGCATGCCTTGTAGAGGCGCTCGGTGCAGTTGCTGCTGGTGATGCCAGCCAGACGGTCAAGCTCTCTAGGATGTGGAGTGAAGATGAGGTTCTTAGGCAACTGCTGCATCCAGGCACGGTGACTGGCAAGGATGTTGAGAGCATCGGCATCCACCACTACCGGACAGGTGCTTCTTCTGAGCTGGGCAATCAGGGCGATAGCTGTAGCCTCGCTGGTTCCCAGTCCCGGACCGATGCCCATGGCGTGGTAATCTTCCGTATCCACCGGTTCGCTGAAGATGGTTTCCTCTGTATCCATCTGCAGTACCGCCTCGGGCACGGAAATCTGCATAATCTCGTAGTTTCTCTTAGGCGTATGGGTAATCACCTTTCCCACACCCGTTCTGAGGCAGGCTCTGGTGGCAAGCACCGAAGCTCCTGCCATGCCGTAGCTGCCTGCTATGAGGAGCGCCGTGCCCATGCTGCCCTTGTGGGCGAAGTCACCGCGAGGCTTCAGGAGCTGGCGGATATCCTTCTCCTCGAGGATGCTGCAACGGCTCTCGGTGTGCTGGATGAAATCAGGAGAGAGTCGGATGTCGAGCACTTTGATTCTGCCCAGATACTGCTGGTTGTCTGCCATTAGCATCGACAGCTTCTTCTGCTGCAGGGTGAGGGTGAGGTCGGCACGGATGATGTTGGCGCTGATGTTGTAGGAATTATCCTCGCTCATCAGACCGGAAGGCAGGTCGATGCTCACGATCTGTGCCGCACTCTGGTTGATGTATTTCACCATGGCAGCGAATCCGCCCGCCAGCGGCTTGTTGAGTCCGCTGCCGAAGAGACCATCCACTACGAGCATTCCCGCCTCGAGCTGAGGAGGGTCGAAGTTGACGGTTACCTCGGTAAACAGCTTGACGCACTTACCCTCGATGATTCGTTTCTTGTTGGTGGCACAGTCGGCAGAGAGCTTGTTGTGCACATTGAATAGGAATACACTCACCGTATAGCCGTCTTCGCTGAGAAGGCGCGCCACGGCAAGTGCATCACCACCATTGTTTCCCGGTCCGGCGAAAACCACGACCGGTGTTCTGTTAGACCATTCCTCCTCGATGGCACGTGTGAGCGCCTTGGCAGCTCTTTCCATTAGGTTGAGTGATGTGATCGGCTCATGCTCAATGGTGTATTTATCCAGCTCATGTATCTGAGCACTAGTGAATATTTTCATATATTTGTATGTTATGTCCGATTATCTGATTAATTTAATGCAAAAGTACTAAAAAAAGTCGATGAATGGATGAAGTTTCACGATTTTTTCGTAATTTTGCAGAAAATATTATATCATCAAGACTATGGGCATAGTAAAAATCAAGGATAAGACCTTCAAGACCTCCATTCCAGAGGCTGAGATTCTGAAGAAGGTACAGGTCGTTGCCGACCGTATCAACAAGGATTACGAAGGTAGGAAGCCAGTGTTCCTGGCTGTGTTGAATGGTTCGTTTATCTTCGCTGCCGATCTGATGCGAATGATTACGGTACCAAGCGAGATTTCTTTTGTGAAGTATGCTTCCTACGAGGGCACCAGTTCTACCGGCAGCATGAAGACCCTGATGGGTCTGAACCAGGATCTTACCGGTCGCCACGTGGTGATCGTGGAGGACATCGTGGATTCCGGCTTTACCATGGCTCACATGATCGAGGATCTGAAGAAGAAGAATCCAGCCAGCATCGAGGTCTGCTCGCTTCTCGTGAAGCCGGGCAATCTGAAGGTGGATCTGGACATCAACTATGCCGTAATGGAAATCCCTAACGATTTCATCGTAGGATATGGATTAGATTATGACCAAGAAGGCAGAAACCTCCGCGATATCTACACGATTGTAGAAGAATAGGGGGTGAAGCATGTGGGAGAAGATTAGTGATTATTGCTTGGATGTCTCCAAGTACTTCTTGACTGCTGTATTTGTTACTTCGATGATGCAGGATCTCAATGATGTTCGTTGGATGCTGTATGTTGTCAGCGGATTAATAGCAATTATATTGTTTATAGCAGGTATTTATATTAGGAAGAATAAAAAAGATAACGATAAAAAGAAGAAATAATGGCAAATTTAAGTTTGATGGCTTTTAGCAGCCTATTATTGGATATTCCTTTTTTGGGTACATACATTATTTTGGCTATGGTGGGAATCCCTGCTATAGTATTCTTATTATTTGTTATGACTCCCAAAGGAAAGCAATGGTTTAACAGTATAAATTAAGTTTCGAACAACTATATATTAAAAGCATAACAATAAAAATAGGAGAACATAAAATGGATGCATTATTTTTCTTAGGCGTTGTAACAGTTCTCTTTGGAATTGTTTTTGCAGTTCTTTTGTCTCCAAAGGGGCAGAAGTGGGTTAATAAATATAGTTAAGTTTCTGACACAACATAAAACAATTTATATATATTAAGGTAAAAATGAAAAATATCGTAATTTTCGGTGCTCCAGGTGCTGGTAAGGGTACACAGAGCGACAAGATGATTGAGAAGTATGGTCTCGGTCACATTTCAACAGGTGACGTTCTTCGTAACGAAATCAAGAATGGTACAGAGCTCGGCAAGACTGCCAAGGGCTATATTGACAATGGTCAGTTGATTCCAGACGAGTTGATGATCGACATCCTCGCAAGCGTATATGACAGCTTCGGCAAGGATCACGCAGGTGTGATCTTCGATGGTTTCCCACGTACCACTCCACAGGCTGAGGCTTTGAAGAAGATGCTCTCTGAGCGTGGTCACAAGATCGCTGCCATGATCGAGCTCGCTGTTCCTGAGGATGAGCTGATGGCTCGTCTGCTCAACCGCGGTAAGTTGAGTGGCCGTTCTGATGACAACGAGGAGACTATCAAGAAGCGTCTCAACGTATATCATACACAGACAGCTCCTCTCATCGACTGGTATGAGAAGGAGGGTATCCACCACCACATCGAGGGTCTCGGAACAGTAGATGAGATCTTTGCTCGTGTGTGCAATGTGATCGACAACTTGTAATCAAGATATAATAATCTTCCCCACAACCGAGTGGGGAAGATTTATTCATTAAAAAAAGAAGAATCTTCCGTTCAAAAGAAGAAGATTCAACGTTCAAATTAAAAAGAAAAATCAATGGCTGAATCCAATTTCGTAGATTATGTAAAGATCAACTGCCGCTCTGGTAAGGGTGGTAAAGGCTCCATGCACCTGCGCCACGTGAAGTACCAACCTAATGGTGGACCTGATGGTGGCGATGGCGGACGTGGAGGAAGCATCTATCTTCGCGGCAACCACAACTACTGGACTTTGCTGCATCTGAAGTATCAGCGCCACTTCTTCGCCGAGCATGGTGGCAATGGAGGACGTGACAAGTGCCACGGCACTGATGGTAAGGACATCTATATCGATGTGCCTTGCGGTACCGTGGTGTATAATGCCGAAACCGGTAAGTTCGTCTGCGACGTGGCTTACGACGGTCAGGAAGTACTGCTCCTGAAGGGCGGACGTGGCGGACTGGGCAACTTCCAGTTCCGTACCTCTACCAACCAGGCTCCACGCTATGCGCAGCCAGGTGAGCCGATGCAGGAGATGACCATCATCATGGAGCTGAAGCTCCTTGCCGATGTAGGTCTTGTGGGTTTCCCTAATGCCGGAAAGTCAACTCTGCTCTCTGCCGTATCCAGTGCCCGTCCAAAGATAGCCAACTATCCGTTTACCACCCTCGAGCCATCGCTGGGTATCGTGGATTACCGCGACCATCAGAGTTTCGTGATGGCAGATATCCCGGGTATCATCGAGGGAGCGAGCGAAGGAAAGGGCTTGGGACTGCGATTCCTGCGACACATCGAGCGCAACTCGCTGCTCCTCTTCATGGTTCCAGGCGATACCGACGACATCAAGAAGGAATACGAGGTGCTGCTGGGCGAGTTGAAGAACTTCAACCCAGAGATGCTCGACAAGCATCGCGTGCTCGCCATCACCAAGTGCGACCTGCTGGACGAGGAGCTCATCGAGATGCTGAAGGAGACCCTGCCAACCGATCTTCCGGTGGTATTCATCTCATCAGTTACCGGACAGGGCATCCAGGAACTCAAGGATGTGCTCTGGAAGGAGTTGAATTCAGAGAGCAACAAGCTGCAGGAGATTACTTCAGAAGATACCCTCGTTCACCGTGACAAGGATATGAGCCGCTTCCAGCAGGAACTCGAGGCTGAGGGCGAGGACATCGTGGAGTATATCGACGAGGATGAAATCGAGGATGTAGATGACTTAGATGATTTCGAATATGAATAAGGAATATCATATCGCTGAGGGCGTCACTGCTTTCTCTACCACCCGAAAGGGAGGAGTGAGCCAGGGCAACTACAGCGAATTCAATATCAATGACTATTGCGGCGACTGCGCCGAACACGTGGCAGAGAACCGCAGGAAGCTGGCGGATGAGCTGGGCGTAAGCATCGACCATATCATCCTGCCGCATCAGGTGCATGGAGTAGAGGTCCGTCAGGTGGCAGGAGATTATTTCTCAATGCCTGAGAACATCCGCAAGATGATTCTCGAGGGCGTAGATGCCGTGATGACCAATGAGAAGGGCGTATGCATAGGCGTTTCCACCGCCGACTGCATCCCAATCCTGCTCTATGACGAGGAGCACCATGCCGTGGCAGCCATCCATGCCGGATGGCGAGGCACGCTGGCACGCATCGTCCACAAGACCATCCAGGAGATGGCTTTCGCCTATCATACGGAGCCAAAGAAGCTGAAGGCAGTGATTGGTCCGGGTATCTCGCTGGAGCATTTCGAGGTAGGCGATGAGGTGTATGAGGCTTTCGGGCAGGCAGCCTTCCCGATGGAAGAGATTGCCGAGCAGCGCCCCAATGCCGCCTTCTCGGTAGATGTTGCCGAGCGTGAGCGCCTGGCTGCAGAAGGAAACATCGTGCAGCCGCTGAAGTGGCACATCAACTTGCCGCTCTGCAACAAGCGGATCCTGCTGCATTGCGGTGTGGCTGAGGAGAATATCCAGGATTGCGGCATCTGTACCTTTGCCCATAGCGACGAGTTCTTCTCGGCAAGAAAGCTGGGCATTGAGAGTGGCAGAATCTATACCGGCATTCTGATGAAGTAAGTTTTCAAGATAACATCCATTTTTCTCTTTTCTATGAACGAAGAGGGAAAAATGGATGTTTTTATGTTTTAAGATTTAATGGTTAAATTTAAAAAATGAATCTAAAAGAATAGAGAATGATTGTAAACAGAAGATTAAGAAGAAGAATCGGGCTGGCTGCCGTCTCGGGAATGCTGATGCTTTCGCTGAGCAGTTTCATGCCCGCCAAGAATGAGTTTACTGCCGCCGAGCAACAGCAGGTGAGCATCGCAACGCCAGGTCTCTTTGCCCAGAGTCAAGCCTTCAATGTTGACTTTGAGATATTCCGTGCCAAGGAATATTCATTCCCGCTTCCTGTGGGCAAGGCTAGCCTTATCAATGGCAACAGTGTGATGCGCATCTCTACTGCCAAGGGCGATGCAGTGAAGGCGATGTTTGATGGTTATGTGCGTCTCTCGCGCAAAACCGAGTCGATGGGTAATGTCATCGTGATCCGCCATGACAACGGTCTGGAAACCGTGTATGCCAACAATGCCGAGAACCTGATGAAGGTGGGACAGCATGTGGATGCCGGACAGACTATCGCCATCGTGGGCACCCGAGAGGGAGAGACCTATTGCGATTTCTCCATCATGGTGAACGGTGCGCGCATCAACCCGGAAACCATCATCGAACTGAAGAGCCATAAGCTCCGCCGGCAGACCGTGCAGTTCCGCAAGGAGGGCAACCGCATCGGCATCAAGGTGATTGGTGGCAAAGACTCCTCCGTATCGAGAAACTCCGGTGGTCTGGGCAAGGGCAGGAAAGCGATGACCCTGAATCCTGATGAGGTAAGCGATCCGTTTACCATCACCAATACTTTCCGCCTGGATCTGGAGAAGATAGAGGAGAAGGCGTGGGCCTATCCGTTGCCGGAAGCCAAGGTGATCAGTCCCTACGGCGGCAAGCGTCGCCATTCGGGAGTGGATCTGAAGACCAAGGCGAATGATGAAATCGTGGCAGCCTTTGATGGGGAGGTAGTGGCATCGGGTCCGTATTACGGATACGGCAACTGCATCCGCATCAAGCACGCCTATGGACTGGAGACGCTCTACAGTCATCAGAGCAAGAACTTCGTGAAGAAGGGCGATAAGGTGAAGGCAGGACAGGTGATCGGTCTTACGGGCCGCACTGGCAGGGCCACCACAGAGCATCTCCATTTCGAGGTGTCTTTTGACGGCAAGCGCCTGGATCCAGCCATCATCTTCGACCACAGCAATCACAAGCTCAAGGCAGCCACCCTGCATCTTACCAAGGGCAAGGGCGTAAAGAGCGTGAAGAACTAGAAATAGCGAAAATTACTCCTGTTAATCGAAAAATTCCACCCGTTTGGATGATCAAAAGCCATCAGATGCAAGTTTTTACGCATTGCACCATGGGTTTTTATCATCTGAACGGGTTTGTATTTTAAAAAATGCTATCTTTGCGGCATCACTTAAAATACAAATGATAATATGAAAAAATATCTTATCACACTTGCACTCTGCGTGCTTGCCCTTACGGCAAGTGCCCAGGTCTTTACAGCCGATCAGATAGAGAAATATGCCAAGGACAAGTATGGCGACAACTGGACGGAGGCTGCCGGAAACCTGAGCAAGGAAGTTGCACTGGACAACAAGAACCGCCTGAACTACCAGGAGGTCATCGCCTGCGTAGGCCAGTCGAAGGCTGAAATCTTCAAGAAAGCCATCGAATGGTTCAACCGCGCATTCAACAGCAAAGACACCCATGGCGTGATCCGGGAGCAGAATGCCGAACAGGGACTCATCATTACCCAGGCTTATATCGAGAACATCGCCCGGCAGAATGCCGGAGTCAACCATTATCAGGTGGATATGATGCCGTATATTCGTGTGGATGTGAAGGAAGGGAAGGCAAGGGTGAGCGTCTATATGGACAGCTACGAGGTGACCGTGAAATCGGGTGGCGGATGGACAAGTGCCATCGCCAGTGTGCTCGCCGTGGCTGCTACCGGCGAGGCGGATGATGACGAGGTGGTGAGCAAGGATGAGGTGTGGAACATCAGTTCCTGCTATCCTTATGTAGAAAAGGACAAGCACAAGCTGGCATCGAGCAAGGCTTTCGTGATGGCTTCGGCTTTCCAGAATTCCATTATCGACATTCTGAAAGAGGCGCTTCTTGCCGATTCTTCCGACGGATTCTCGGATGACTGGTAGAGGGGAAGTTAGGGGAATAATCTATCACTCTATATATAATTAAGGTGTAAACATCAAAACCGCTAGTGTATGAAATGGAAGAATATCATGATGATGGTGATGATGGCAGCAGGATGTTGGTTCTCGTTACCTGTCCACTCTCAGAGAATCTCTGTGGGCAAGAAAGGACTGGTGAAGGTAATGAGAACCGACTCCACCTGTGCCCAGGAATTTGTAAGGGATGAACATCAGTCTGTTGCTACCCGGAAGACGGTGCAGGCAGCGGGAGCCCACGAAGGCATGAATACGCTGGCAAGCTATCTGAAATCGGACGTGGATCTGAACATTCCCGTTTCGAAGGTGAAGCAGGAGAAGACCTTTGCCGTAATCATCGCCAACGAGAATTACCAGGAGGAAGTGAACGTGGAGTTTGCCCTCAACGACGGTATGGCTTTCAGGGAATACTGCATCAAGCTGCTCGGCATTCCGGAAAGCAACCTGCATATCCGCAAGGATGCCACCCTCAACAATATGCTGGCGGAAATCAACTGGATGCAGAACATCGCCAAGGCTTATGGAGCCGAGGCGAGATTCATCTTCTATTATGCCGGACATGGAATGCCCGATGAGAGTAACGGCACCTCCTATCTCCTGCCCGTAGATGGCAAGAGCAATATTCTGGCAACGGGTTACAGTATGAGCAGGCTGTATGCTGAACTCAACGGTCTGAACGCAGCCTGCGTAACGGTGCTGATGGATGCCTGCTTCAGTGGCAGCAAACGAGGCGAGGGTATGCTGGCTTCTGCCAGAGGCGTGGCACTCAAGGCGAAGGCTGAGGCTCCGAAGGGCAACATGCTCGTGATGACGGCTGCCCAGGGTAGCGAGACGGCTTATCCCTATAAGGAGAAGAAGCACGGACTCTTTACCTATTTTCTCCTGAAGAAACTGCAGGAGAGTAAGGGCAAGGTTACCTATGGCGATCTCTTCGACTATGTGAAGACGAATGTGGCGCAGAAGTCGGTAGTGGTGAATGAGAAGAGTCAGACGCCAACCATAGCCGTATCGGGCGACCTGGTTTCCACCTGGCAGGGCATCAGACTCAATGAAGACTGATGCCGGGAAGTGAATAGAAACGGATACTAACAATAAAGGCAATAGAAACGGATACTAACAATAAAAAACGTAATACATGATGAAAAGACTGATGATTTTAGCCATGCTGTTTGCCTTTCTGGGCGTTCAGCAGGCAAGTGCCCAGAAATGGGCAAAGAAGTTGGGCAAGGTTGCCAACGCAGTTTTGTCTGATAGCAAGAAGGCACCTTCAACTGCCTCTAATGTCGTATCTTCCAATCCTGCGGTAACGTTCAATTTCCGCCAGTGTGTGCGCCAGGGCAATAATGTGGTGATTTCGGCTACTGTTACCAATACCAGCGGCAAGGATCTGAGATTCTTTACCCGTGAGAGTAAATCTACCATTTATGATGCTGATGGCGAATCTTATCACTTGGATATGGATGCCAGCAAGTTTGCCCAGAAGTATTGGGGAGAAGACCAGGATATCACGATTCCGTCGGGTGTGCCAATCAAGGCAACCTTCGTCATCAAGGATGTGGCTGGTTCGGTTACCCAGTTGAGCATCGCCAAGTTTGTATATAGCGTCTGGCCAACCAGCACCGTACACTATTTCGAAATCCGCAATCAGGCGATTGCAGAACAATAAGATTCATACGAAAAGAGGGTGTGTCTTGGACTTTTGACACACCCTCTTCTTTTCTTATTCCCAGAAGATCAAGCAATTACTTCTTCTTCTGCGATTTACGGTTGGCTCTCTGTTGGCGATACTTTGCCTTCTGACGGGCAGAGCCGCTTCCGTGAGCACCCGTAATGTACTTCTTCTTCTTGGCCTTGGTCTTCACCTTGTCGTCGTCGTCCTTCTTCGGACCGTCGCCCTTGAAAACCATGCCACCCATGATAATATCGTCAATATCGCTCATATACCTTTTATATTATATAAATTAATGATGGAAGAGGCGAACGTGAGTAAACGCCATGGCGATGCCGTACTTGTCGCATGTATCGATAACATTATCGTCACGGATGCTACCGCCTGCTTCTGCAATGTATTCTACACCACTCTTGTGAGCACGCTCAATGTTGTCGCCGAATGGGAAGAAAGCATCGCTACCTAAAGATACACCCTTGTTCTGGGCAATCCAAGCCTTCTTCTCCTCGCGGGTCAGTGGCTCAGGCTTCTCTGTGAAGAACTGCTCCCATACGCCATCCTGCAATACATCCTCCCACTCGTCAGAGATATAGACATTGATGGTATTGTCGCGGTCGGCACGGCGAATCTTCTCCTTGAAAGGCAGGTTCATCACCTTAGGACACTGGCGCAACCACCACTCATCAGCCTTAG
>ERZ779643.1113-NODE-1113-length-19616-cov-3.772660_pt1 | contig 19616 bp, 23 predicted proteins | sample MGYA00511564_ERZ779643 | MGnify/ENA primary metagenome ERZ779643 (study PRJEB29588, sample SAMEA2147114) | human gut metagenome | biome: human gut; feature: human-associated habitat; material: faeces | place: Denmark | collected 2008/2010 ... | reverse complement strand
TACGCCTTCAGCCGGGCGGGAAGCTATCTGCCAAACATAAGCACGCAATTTGGCGAAGCCTAACGACCGATTTGGGATTATTTTGCCTTGCAACGGGCACACGTTAATTAAAATATTTAACTTTGCTAACATCTTATGCGTCTCACAAGGCTAATTCCCGTATTTCCGGCTGCGATTCTAATGCTCACAGCCCTGCCTGCCACCTTACATGCCCAAGGTGCGGATTCCCCCGCCCCCTGCGGCCAAACCGGCAACACACGTGAAGACGACGCCAACCGTTACACCACTCGCTCGACGATGTTCGGCATTGGCGGCACGAACCGCCTTGAAACATACCTCTCGCCGCTTGAATACACCGGCCCGGAAGTGCGCTTCATGCGCGAGTCGATAAGGATGACACGCATGTGGGGCGGGCGCGTGTCGACACAGCAGTTCTACGAAGGCAACTTCAGCTATTCCAAGAACCCCACAAAGGACTCGAAATACCTGTCGGGCGACATCGACTGGCGCATAGGCTGGCACTACAACTGGACTCCCTTGCCCGCCCTGCGGCTTATGGCAGGACTGCAAACAGGCCCGAGCTGCGGGTTCGTCTACAACACAAGCAACGGCAACAACCCTGCCCAAGGCAAACTCTCGACCAACATAGCCGCTTCGGGAATGGCGATATACAGGTTCAACTGGCTTCGCCGCCGCTTCAGCGTGCGTTACCAGTTCGACATGCCCCTCGCCGGGCTTATGTTCTCGCCCAACTACGGCCAGTCGTACTACGAAATATTCTCGCTCGGCCATTACGACCACAACGTATGCTTCACATGGCCCGGCAATGCGCCGTGCTTTTCGCAACTTCTCACCGTCGACGTTCCAATAGGGAGCGGCACGCTGCGCTTGGGCTACCGCTGCGACATACGCCAGAGCCACGTGAACAACCTGAAAAGCCATACGTGGAGCAACCTGTTCATGATTGGTTTCGTAAAGCACTTCCGCCTGGTGAAACAGCGCGACAACGATTCCGACAAACTTATTTTCTGAAATGAAACAACTGTTGCTATTTGCATTGCTTCCGCTCGTTATCGCACTGCCGGCCTTAACGTCGTGCATTACCGAGGACGTGCCCGACAATACAGCGCGGGGCAATTTCTACAGCCTGTGGAAAACGCTCGACGAACGCTACTGCTTCTTTCCCGAAAAGGAAAAGGAGTACGGGCTCGACTGGGACTCGGTTTATGCAAAGTACAGCAAGCGCGTGGCCTACACCATGAACAACGAACAGCTGTTCGAGGTGTGCGACTCAATGCTGCGCAACCTGCGCGACGGACATGTAAACCTCACCGCCGCACACAACACGGCGCGCTACTGGGAATGGTTCGAAAACTACCCCACAAACTACAGCGACTCGATTGAACGCATATACCTCGGCACGGACTACAGGATTACATCGGGAATAAAATACCGCATACTCCCCGACCACATAGGATACATGCGCGTGCCTACGTTCGAAAACGGATTCGGCAGCGGCAACCTGAGCGAGATTTTCCGCTACTTCGCGGCATGCGAGGGCGTGATAGTAGACGTGCGGAACAACTCGGGCGGAATGCTCACGTCGGCCGAAAAACTGGCCGGATGTTTCGTGAACAGCAAGACACTCGTGGGATACATGTGCCACAAGACGGGACCGGGGCACAACGATTTCTCATCTAAAGAACCGCTGTACGTATCGCCGGCCGAGGGAATACGCTGGCAAAAGCCCGTGGCAGTGCTCACCAACCGCCAGACCTACAGCGCGGCAAACTCGTTCGTGATGTACATGAAGCACCTGCCCAACGTAATCATTGTTGGCGACCGCACGGGCGGCGGCGCGGGAATGCCTTTCAACTCAGAGCTGCCCAACGGGTGGACGGTGCGTTTTTCGGCCTGCCCCATGTACGACGTAAACCGCGAATGCACCGAGAGCGGGATAGACCCTACCGAGAAAGTGAACATCGTGTCGGAAGACTACGACAACGGCATAGACACAATAATAGAACGCGCGCTCGAACTGCTCGACGATATGTGACACAGCCTGCACAAGGCGCTTTTGATTACGCGAGCAAGGCAACTTCCTTGCGCCACGCCACAATTTAGGGATATTTGCCGGCCAAATAGTTTGAATAATCAACAAAAGCACTTACCTTTGCACTTGCTTTTGCGCCTGTGGCGGAATTGGTAGACGCGCCAGACTTAGGATCTGGTGTTTCGCGACGTGCAGGTTCGAGTCCTGTCAGGCGCACAGAAAGACAGAAGAGGAAAATTCGGAAGAGTTTTTCTCTTTTTTATTTTTGTAATCGCTTGATATTTTCGCTATTATAGAGAGTGCCTTATTCTCATGGAAGGTTCGATAATCGTCAATTTCTTTATCCCACAAAATTCCATCAGGAAAGAGTAAATTTTGGATTCTTTGGCTTAATTCCAACGAAGCATTTTTCCATAAAGTATCTAATTCACAGCATATTGCAAGCGTATCATCAACTTCATTGTTGAAGTTCGATAAATTTCTTTTGCAGTTTGCTAATTCAAGGTCTATTTTAGTAAGCCTTTCCTGCAATGTCTCAACCGTTGCCTCATAAATATCTTCATCAATATCGCCCATTCCAAACCGTACTTTACACTTCTTCATCTTGTTTTGGCATTCCGTTTTCTGCTTTTTCAATAGGGCTTCTGTTTTCCTTTGTTCTTCATCGTCAACAGCAATCATCCGACTGATAATATCACGCAAAATGCTTGTCAGTTCGTGAGGAATATTGAATGAATGCAAGACACGTTCATATTTGCTATGCAACTTCTTTGCTGATTCATTTGTTTTGCAGCCAATCTGATTGCATTTATAATAATCCAAATTCTTTTTCTTTACAGTGTAAGCTGTAAACGGAGTATGGTCTTTTGCACACAAAACGTGGCGTTTCAAAGGATAGCGTGGTGTTTCTTTTTTATGAGTATATACCCCTGTTCTATCACTCAGTATTTCTTGCACACGCAAAAAATCATCATAACTGACAATGTGAGGTTGATTGCCGTCCACAAGTTTTCCTTCCAACATCTTGTGTCGGATTTTCCCTGCATAAAAAGGATTGGTAAGGATGTGATGCAACTTCTGCTTGGTTAATGTCAGTCCATAAGTTTTCAGTTTCTCTATAATTTGGTAATTTGCCATACCTTGTAATTTCCAAGCAAAGGCTTTCTTTATCAATTTACCATCTTCATTTATCGTGAAAGTTGTACCCAATGATTTTCCATGTTTGGTGTAGCCAAGAGGTTTGGCCGCTTCACAGTACACACCATTTTCAAGGCAAAACTTTCGCCCTGATATAAATTTGTCGGTACGATTTCCATTGTCCCATTCAGCCAGTGTCAGTTTAAATTTGACCATCATAACCCCGTTACGAGTAGAGGTGTCTATTCCTGTTGATGCTTCTACTATGATTACTTTGCGCTTTAATAGTTCATCAATAATAGTAGCCCCTTGTCCTACATTCCTACTAAATCTGTCAACTTCGGATATAATAACGTGTGTGATGGTTTTATCCTTCTTCAATACAGAATACATCTCTTTTAACATAGGGCCTGGTGTTTTGGCAGTTTCATGCGCACCACCAAAATACCCTTTTATCTTATATCCATTTTGCTTTGCAAATAGTTCACATTTACATTTTTGGTCAGCTAAGGAAGCTCCATTTTTCTCCTGATACTTAGTTGATACTCTCGTCCATATTATACAATTCTTCATCGCCTTCTACTTTTTTCTCATTATTAAATCTAATACCTATCTCTGCTATGGCCTGCATATAGTCTAAAAGAATGCAAGCGTCTGTTTGGGATATTCCTAACTGATTAAATTCTTGTTCATAGTCTTGATATTTAATCATTTAATTAAATTGTATACTTCCCTTACGGGTTATTTGTTTTTCGCCTCTTGACCATTTCAATAATGCCTCAAGACTTTTATTTTCGGCAGGGATAAGCGTAAAACCCATTTTACTCAAATTTCTATGCTCTTAGTCTTTTCTTTCGTTTAGTTACTGATTCTCTTTCCGTCAATTTAAGGATGGATGATAATTCAATATCCCAATATGTTATGTATTTCCCCATTCTGACATCATACACTGCAATACCTTTTCTGTGTAAGTCCACCAAGAAGTCCACAACCTTTGTAGCCAAACGGCTGATTCTTGTCCAATTAGATATAATGATAGTATTTATCTCGGGATTTGATTCCAAACTTCTTATCAAATCCTTCTTCGATTGCTCAAAATCATCATACTGGAATTTGAACACATCGTTTACATTGCAACCTGCTTCTTTAGCATATTGCTTACACATACTAAGGTTCTCGTACCGTTTCGGATTCTTCTGAGATTCCGAAATACAAATTACTGCATTGATAATTTTACTTTTTACAATATATTAAATTTTGTTTTTAAATCAATGCAAATATACTACTAAAAGACGAACATACCAAATGTGTTAAAAACACCGACTTTTGCCGATATTTAAGTGTAACTAACTGATAATCAATGATAGAAATTATTAGATGAAATTTTTATTTTATTTCAGATGTAATTTCTTGTAAATTGACAAGGATTTAATGTTTTTTAATTGATATTTAATAATCGTTAGTATAGTTTGAGGCGCAATTTTCGCAAAGTGTTAACGCTCGTATGGGTTAATTTGCTTACATTTCTGAGAGAACACCCCTTCCTTATCAGCCGAATTTCCTCTGCATACTCTTCTTTCATGGCTTCATCAGACTTTCGATAACCCTGTTTCCTTCCGACAAGCCCACCATTGGCACGGAAATTCTGATACCCACTATCCATACGCTCCTTAATGGTTTTTCGCTCCATCCGTGCGACCTCAGCCAAGATGGTAATAAGAAATTGACTCATTGGATTTACTTTTCCGTCTTCCGTTAGTGTTTCAATACTATAATTTTGAATATACAGACTTATTTTCTTTTGATTGAATAACTCTATAACCTCTAAAACTTGAAGAGTATCTCTTCCTAGACGAGAAAGTTCTGTAACTACAATTTTATCTACATTATTTGCCTCTACAAATTCAACCATTCGTACTAATTCAGTACGCTCTGCATTTCGTTTTGCACCAGATATTTTTTCAGCAAAAGATGCGGCAATCTCCCATCCATTACGTTTGGCCAATCCCGTAAGTTCATTGATTTGTCTATCGTAATCCTGTATATTGGTTGAAACCCTTGCGAACAATACTACCTTCATATCTGAATTGATTTATGTGTTATTTATCTTACTGCAAAGTTAACGCTAATATCATATTTAGCCAAGAATAAACGGCCAACTAAGGTTAATCATCCATTACTTGATTGATATTTTATATCAATTTTGTACCTTTGCAGACAAAAGTATAGAGTATGGAATACAACCTAAGTAACAGAGTGAAAGAATTATGCAGTCGAAGAGGCATTCAACTAAAGGATTTAGCTCAAAAGATGGGTATAGCCCCTGAAAGCCTTAGTCGGGCAATCAATGGCAATCCTCAACTATCTACAATTAAAAGTATTGCAGCTAATTTGGATATCTCTGTTTCAGACTTGTTTGTTTTGAGAGAACAAGTGCCTCTGAATGCCATCATAGTATGTAAAGGACAAAGTTATGCCGCACAAAATCTGTCAGAGTTAAAACAAATTGTTGAGGAAATAGAACGTAAATATGCCAATCTTTGATAAGTGTGTTTATGAATAAGGTAAAACTGAAATATGACCCCAATCTTTCTGTACAAGAAAATGCTGTAAGGTGTGGGGTATCGGAATCTGCCATTAGAAAGTTCATTAGAACAAATGGAATAGACCGTAATTATGATAACAAAGTAGTTAGAAAGAGAGCTATACTTGCGTTGAGGAAAGAGAATTCTACTATGTCATTGGCTGAAATGTCCCGTAGGTTGGGCTATTCAACCAATACCATAAAGAAATACCTTAGCTTAGATGAAAATCAGTCAGATATTGGCACTTCCAAGGTATCAACTTTTGATATCACTAAACCTTCTGTTATTATAAAGACTGTAAGTGAAAACCAAGATGAGATATTACACAATATCCTAAGATTATATGTCAAGAAAAGTACTTTTGATTGCGATTTTACATACTCAGTCGGTAACTTTTATATTAGCCTGAATAAGCCACCACTTAAATTTGACATAAATCCCCAATTAGAAGATGTCCGCCCATTAGATGAAGTATATAGCATATCGCCAAACTCATTACATTCTGTTGTTGTTGATTTACCATTTATAGTGAACGTCAACAACAATGGAAAATTCAAATCCAAGATAGCTAAAAGATTTGACTATTTCAAGAGCGAAAAAGAACTGTATGAGGCTAATAAAAGTATGATTGAGTTAGCTTACAGTAAACTGAAAATCGGTGGTTTCCTCGTTATGAAAACTATGGATGTGTGTGGCCCTTCAAAGCAATTATGGATTAACAATTACGTGTAGAACAAAGCCGCCGAATGTGGGTTCATACTTGAGGATATCTTTATCTTGGTTTCGCAAACAAAATACTTGTTTACAAGCGGATTAAGGCAAAGACACGCCCGTAAGTATCACTCATACTTCATTGTATTCCGTAAAGGGAAAAAGCATAAATAGTGAGCCACTTCCAATTTTGATATGGAAGTGGCAGAAAAATACGATATAGCTTAGGTCTCTCTTTTCTAACTATTCTTGGGCTTGCCGCCATTAAATCGCCAAATGGTAACAATGATTGCCAAAGCAAAAGCTATCCAAGAAAATAGAGAAATAGCTGCATCTTGAAGCCATTCTTTCCTTGTTACGTTAGATAACTGTTTGTTGTGGTCAAACTGATACTCAAACCATACAAGATGTAAAGCTGCTGCAACTACACCAAGCAAATAAATTCCTAATATGCTCATCTGATTTTGAATTATCTGTTATACAAAAAGTTGAATATATATCATTCGTATATAGGCATTCTATTTCGTTTTTATAAGGATGGGGATTTTACAAACTCAGCAATTTCAGACAAGATTTTATCCAAATCTCTAAAAGACAATCCTATCGACCTTTCTGCCAACTTTGGAACCAGTGTAGAGATAGATTCGTTAGCATACTCATCCAAGTCCCATTCCCTTTGTCTTATTTCCTTTTTATTTGCACTTAACAGGGGTTGATACTCCTTATTTGTCAACTCTCTGTGGCGTAATTTTCTTTTCAAATCCTGATTCTCTTTAACAAGTTCTTCTTTCCTGTTTTGAAGAGTTTCTTTTCTGAGGTTGTACTCTTTGTGGAAAGCTACTATTTCCTCCTTTTTCAGTTGGTAAAGAGCGAAATGCCATTCTTTTTCATACTTGTCACATTTTTCCCTTAGACTTTCATAGCTTTCCTCCCAATCTCTTAGTTGTGCATTAAGTAAATTGACTTTGGCTTGATAATGAAACTCTTTAATGTTTTCCGTGTAGATCTTTTCTGTCGTTTCACGCTTCAATATATCTATGACTTCGGGCAGTGTATAGGATTGATAAAGTTCCTTCGCTTCGTGATAATCGGCCAATATATTTGTAAATTTCGGCCACAATTTTCTAAAAAATGGAACTCTCACAGTTTCTATTTTACCATCCTCTGTAACATTTGCACAAAGATTTCCACCACTGAGCGGACTGCCTGACAGAAACCATATCAAAGACATTGTATCATTTTTTTCATCAAAAATGACTGAATAAGGAGCATTCATCCACCATTCTATATAGACACCTAATGTGGCAGTCTGAAATGTACCTGAGTAAGCTAAACCGTTTCTAACATATACAGGAGTAAGCAACATCATACTGTCACTGAGAATTCGTTCACGGTTGGCCAAGATGAGAAAAGCATTGTCGGTGAATAACTTCTGCAAGTTTCTTTCTTCTTCGTCCGTAGGCTTGGGCTTTGCAGGTTTCTTCCTGATACTGAAATACCCGCCTGTTTTGTCTAATACGGGAGTTTCCTTAGCTTCTTCCACCATAACATGCTGTATGGGATAACCTTGTATGATACGCCCGTCTTGCAGTTTTATTCCGTTTACTATCGTATTGTTTTTTCCCATATCCATATTTATTGCCGCTTTGTTTTTATTGATAATCCGAATAAGTCTTTATAAAGCCTTTGGCGATAATACCAAGGCGTGATTCCTACACCCTCGTCAGCCAACTTAAGAATTTCATCTGCACTTGTATGCAAATCCTGCATCATAGCCCCAAGATTATTTGCGATAATCTTGTTTGCTGCTTCAATATAAGGCATATAAAGTTCTGCTCCTTGTGTCTGACCACCCATAGGAACAAAAGAATTCTGCCTTATATGATAGGGCAATTCCCTGTCTTTCAACGCCCAATGTTCACATATCGCTTCGTCGTTCTCCCTAAATTTGTAGAGTACAAAGGCAATTATCTCACATTTGGAGATATAGTAACACAATGTCTTTCTGTCAATGTTGAGCAGAAGCAATGATACCCTGTTCAGACAAAAGACAAAAACAAACGGGATATGCCCACCTGCCAATGTCCGCACAACAGATTGCTTGTAGGTATCGCTCCATTTGTTTGAAACGTCTAATACAGCAAACTGTCTGATTGCATTGTGTCGTATTATTTCTGTCATTTAATGTGCGCATAATCAGGTATTATCACATCGTCTCCATCGTCATATTTCAATCTGACTTGGTTTCCGTCATTGTTCATATTCCAAGCCTCCGCAACTCGCTCGTAATTGCGTGTGAAAGGAAATCTATAAAGGTTATAGGGAGAGAAACTTATCATATAGTCAGCTAAAAGGACTTGCTGTTCAGGGGTAAGTAAATCTTTGAATGTATCGTGCAAACAATACCTGTTTGTTTCAATACATACGCAAGTTTCAAAGCACTCACCCTGAGTTTCGCTATCCCTGATATGGAAGTGTGGAACAGGCATTGCATCGTCAGTCGTTACGTACACCTCATACTCATCATTTTCACCAAAGTAACCAATGCGTGCTATCTCTTCATTATACTTATAGAGTACTCTGAAATACTCCTTGACTAACGGTACATCCTGCTCCAAACGAAGGATAAAATTTACAATATCCTCATCTTCCGTACATTCTATCTTGTTAAAGCCAATGCTTTGGAAGTATTCTTCCGCACATTCCTGAATGGCCTCCCAATCCATTTCGTCAATGCAACCGACAATCCAAGACCTGTCATCCCCGTCCCTCAGAGCGCATTTCAAGGCAATGGATTTGACTATCGCCGAATTCTTCTCGCAAGCCACATCCAATTTGAGGTATATGTTTCGGATGCTGCCAAACCGCCTGATAAGCATGGTTTTCAAAGGCGTAGGCGACCATTGCGACCAAAAGCTTCGGGTCAGTGCCGTGCTTATGTCGTTCAGTTCCACATATTCGTAGTCATTAGAATCACAGACAGAACACAAATCTTCCGTACTCCGCTTCAGAAATACTTTCCTACTCATAGCCTTTGTTTTCAACGATTTCAAAATATGCCTTGGTCAATGGGACATCCTGTTCCAACCTTTGCACAAAGTTTACAATATCTTCATCACCCGTACACTGCATATTCTTGTAACCAATGCTTTGAAAATATTCCATCAAACATTTCTGAATCCTGTCCCAATCAACCTTGTTGTCATCATACATTCGTTCCACATCGTCTAACAGGGCACATTTTAAGAAGATGGACTTCACAACGGAACTATCCTTCTCACAATCCACTCTTAGATGCAGATACATTCGTTTTACTGTTCCCAATCGTTTCAATAGTAGGGCTTTCAATGGTGAAAGTGACCACAAAGGCAGATAGCAATCAGTCAAAGCCTTGCTTATGGGATTGAGTGAAATTATATCATAATCATCACCACCCCAATTCATATCTTCCGTACTTTTCTTCAATAATACTTTCATATCAATACGTATTTATTTGTTATTGAACAATTTAATTTCAATAGATGGGGAACAAGAGTTTGCGATAAATCCGTTCCAGGCAGCCATACCATCTCATCCATTGTCTTGCATTCTTGTTCAGTAACAGAGTATTGTTATCCATATAGATACGTTTATTCACCTCAATCATAACCGAATGGTAGGCAAAGCCTGTGTCAGGGTATATTGAGTTGCTATAAGGTTCGTTGAAACTCACTGAATAGCCGCTTTTCTTGAACCCTGCACTTATCTTATTTACGATGCCTTTGTCATACGACTCATCCTCGTTGAATCCAATGCAAATGTCCGCATAACGATAGTCATTGTCGGCAAAAGAATGGCAATCGATAAGGAGTGCGCCTTCGGAAAGCGATTCTCTCAGATGCTCCTGGTGGGCGTTGTATAGCTGGTATATGTCCCGTCTGTCATCTTCTGTCAACAATCCTCTTTTATAGCCCCTGTAGTGGGTGTAAATGATGCCCTGCCCGATTTTCTCCATCTCGTCATTGGGCAACCTTTCCACATCGCACACAAAACGTGAGAACGGGAATACGACCTCCTCCACACCTTCCATTTCTATATGGAAAAGCATATCCACATACCAATCCGTCAGTTCTCGTACACAGTCGTTGACGAAGAAAGCGTTTGGATGCCACTTCCCGATATGTTTGTCAAATATCCCGTTCATTGATGAATGGGGTATGTGTAATACTATCTTGTTCGTTTTCATTTGTAATAATTTACTTGTTAGATTTGACCAACCATATCCTATCAGACGAAATATCCTTGAGCAAAAAGGCCGCTTGCATAATTGATTCACATAGACATTCTGCCCTCTTTATCAACACGTCCGATGAACCACCGACTATGATAACGGATAGGCTTTCTCTGCCAAATAAATTTCCATCCTTGTCTTTGTATCTGCCGTTCAAGTACTTTCCTATTGCCCACCCGATGATGCGATTCCCATCTGCGCTTTTGAAATTTTGCTTTGCCCAATTGATTATGGCACTATCGGATTGCTTCAAGCTATCGACTTCTGTGGGGAATATGATAAAGCCTCCTCTTTCATTTTCTTTTGCCTGAAAATCAGTAGAATTATCCATACAGGAAATGAGGGTTTTATTACGGTCATATTTAATGCTAAGCCCGTTTGCGCCCATTGCTCCCTTCAACATAGCCGAAGCCCAACAATCAGCCCTGTTTATACATTCGTACTTATTTCCCTTGGGGAATAAGGGTTCTTTGCCGTTCTTCATTTCGTCTTTATCGGTGATTGAATTCTTCGTCTATAAGCCTTATGGATGTTTCCAATACAGATGGGGAAAGCGATAGAGGCTTTATTTCGTATTTTTCTATTAACTCATAGAAGCGTTCTATGCCATCCCTTTTCAGCATTCCGATATGGAAGTCAAGGAAAGCTAAAGTTTCAGCGTCAGCCTCTTCTTTCAATGCAATGGACTCTTCTATAGACACTTGCAACTGTGAATTGTACTGTTTCCATTCAGTCCATAACTTCTTATACCTGTCGTAATCATATAGTATGTCCTGATGTTGTTCATAGAGCCGACCAAGTTCCCACTTAATCCTTCCCATAATGTTTTCCATTGTAAAACCATCACGGAAATAAGCGGATTTGGGAAGTCCCTTATATGGCTTTTCCATGATAATTGAGTAGGTGGAATAAGGGATTATTCTGCAATTTCCCTCCAATGCAATTCCCCTGTATGGCGTATTGATTTTAAAAGTTTCTATTTTCATAGTCTGTCCTCCCCGTCAAAAGTCAACAACTTTCCGAACAAATAAATCTTCTTTTCCCTCAACAATTCATAGTCAATGGGAGGAACAGTGTTGTTCCGCAAGGCAATTTTGCACAACATCAAAATTTTGCCCATATTGTTCTCTCCGACAAAGTTACCGACATCAGTTATTTTGCCACATTCCTCTGCTATAAGCAGATTCAAATCCTTCTTCTTCATCGTAGGATATGCAGCACACAGTTCTTTCTTCCTTGCCCTACGTGCTTTCCTTAGTTCCTTGTTCTTTGCTCCCCATATCATACAGGTAGCTCCGTAATTGGCTGTGCTGTCTTCAATGATAACAGCATCGTCAGGAATGGAAAGGAGCAAATTTCTGAAGTCTGCATTGCCTATGCACTTATGCCAAACCACATAAAGCATCCATTGCAGACGGACATCTTCCCAATCTTGCCTGATATGCTCTGCATTTCTGCGTTTTATAACTTTTTTGGCAAGAAAAGCATTAGGCTCTGCCTGCAAATCACGCTGTATGGCTTCATTTAGGGCTGTATTTGAAGAGAACTCCCCACAAAGGTAGGCTGCTTCACTCGTGCGAAAGATATGTCCGTTTAAGGCAAAAGAATAGCCTTTGCATAGATTTCCTAAACTGAGAGTAATCCCGTTTCTCACGTCAGTAGCCTTGCAGAAAGGCCAACAATTTTGTTTGCTTGCATCGTATATCTCAGTACGACCAAGCACTATTTCATCAAAAAGTGAATGGGTAGAAGTGGTGTAGCGGTTGCTACCAATAATGTTACGGTCATCCATATTGTTTATTTTTGATTATTAGACAATCCGCATCATTTTACCACCGTGGCTACAATATTCAAAGCTCGGTTGGTGTACATTCAAGTACTCTTGATGCTTTACGACTGCAAATATAGCACATTTATTACGTAAATGAGTAATCCTTGCGCCCAATTTTTGTTAACACAAATCATTCCACATATTCAATAGCGATTGTCAACAGGTCTTTTTCCATATCGACACGGTGTTTTCTCATATTCTCGCCATATCTGTATATCATCTTAACGATGTTGCCTCTTTCATCATATTTATAGACTAATGTCCTTTCTTTTCTCTTTGCATTCATAAGCATGTTCCGTTCACGAAGACCGACCCATTCCGTATAATATAGAATGTTATCTAAAGCATCTCCACCGCTGCTGACACCCATCTCGCTCATTAATTCCAATCCGTTAAATCCTATGTTGGTGTCGTTTTTTATATTCGGTGAGTATTCATAGCTGTCATAGTATATATTGTATTCACTGCGTTCCATTCCACTAAGACTTTCTTTATATTCGTCTTCTGTCAGTTCAGGAGCATATTTCTTGTGCTGTTCGTCTGTCAGGCTATAATAGATTTTCTGTGGATAAAACCCTTGATGGGTATAATAGATTTTCTTACAAGATAAAGAAGGGTCATAGTGGTAATAGGGTTTGTTCTCTTTATAAGAACGTGATGAGCATATTCTTGACAATTTCCCATCTTCATAGTACAAACTAACTGTTTTTCTTGCTATGGTGTGCGCCCATGTGTATTCGTAAATATAGAATTTCCCAATCTTACCGTCCTCGTTCAAATGATACTCATATTTGAAGAAATTTTCATATCCATCCCGTTCAGGATTGTCTGAATAGTGGTCAAAAGGCTTGCCATTTATGAATGATGACTGCGTAATGACATTTCCGTTTTTGCTGATGACCTCTTTGTAGGTTGTACTGTTTGATAATGACTTGAATGTGGATGTATATGTGTACGTGTAAATAACTTCCTGCAATCTGTTTTCATCATCGTATTTGAAATCAATCGTTTTATTGTTTCCTATACATACCCTACTCACCATCTTTAATCCATCAGGATTTAGCCGTTGGGCATTTGCCTGAGAACTCGATAAAAGACTTGCCATAAAAAGGAATATACCTATAATTGTATGGCCTAAAGAGTTACGCTTATTCATCAACATAATCTATAAAAATAATTTCATCTTTGGGTTTATAATATCCGTCTATGCAGTATAAGATTGTCTTAATGTTGCCTTTCGAGTCTCTTTTATATACTATATCATAGTTCTCTTTGCTGTATCGTGGTTTGCAATGGGTTGCAAGAAAATCCTCTCTTAGTCCACTCCACTCTGTATGCAACACTATATAGTTAAATAAATCACTTCCATTAGGTATATGCTTAGTATAGATAGCGAATAGACGGTTAAGATTCATATTAGTATCGTTTCTATCATCAACAGAATAACTGTATTCCTTGGCATTCGGATTTTCTGAAAGTGCAGGTTCATTTCCAATCCATGTATGGCTGTTTATATAGTCTATAAGATTGGGAAGTTTTAATTCCAACTCGTTCAACTGAAAGCTATACTCATCAATGTAATAGCCTTGCTCGTCATACCTGATAAGATAGTATCCAAAACTTCTTGAAAATGACAAAGAACCATGCTGGAAATAACGCCTGTATGTTTTTATTTCTTTTAATCTGAGATTGTTGTCATACTTGAAATCAAAATAAAGTTCATTATAATTCTCATTTCCCTGAAACCTTATGACATACTGTTTTATTTTGTTGTCAGTGTTTAGTTTCCATCTATGTAATATAGAAGAAGATGTATCAATCAACCCATTCTTATATCTTTTCTGAAAAATGGAATCTTTTACCCTTGTGAAAACCATTTCCTCTGGAATAGGAGTTTGGGTATTCTTGATAACGAGTCTGCCATTCATTCTTATTTCTTCCGATTGTTCTTCAAAATCGGTAAAAGGACAAACTATTTCTTTTAGCCTGTTTCTTTCATCGTATTTGAAATAGATTGTATCTTCCTGCGCAATCCTGATACGGCTTATCATTTTCAAACCATCTTCGTTTAGCCGTTGGGCATTGGCAAATTGTAAAGGACACAACAGGCAAAAAAGAAGAAAAATCACATCAGTCCCTTTCGTATGTTTTATCATTTTTTTCTCAGTATTTTATTGTTTATTCTGTTTTTTCCAACAAGGACAAATCAAATCCGTAACTATTGAATAAATCATCTATTTCCTGATACGAAATGGGTTCTCCTAAATAATGCGCAATGTAGTTGATGATTTCATAAGTATATATAACTTCTCTGCTGAAATAGTCTTTTACATGCCTATTGTCATCTTCATTTTCATACGGATAAGTAGGTGAACAAGCTATTTCAAAATCCAATAATTCCAAGGCCCAAGTATAATTCTGAGCATTGATAGCATTATGCAAAATATTGTGTGTATGCAACACTTTCAGATTGTGTAATAAGACATTAGCTGCAACCAAATGAGATTTGTCAACTCCCGACACATTATATTTCTCCCATTTGTTTATCTCGTCTTTTATGATGGAAGAGTATTCAGGGAAAGATGCGTCGCATATTCGGAAAGGACATTCAACAGAATACTGTAATAATATAGGCTTCAATATATGCCCATTACTTAAAGCAATCTCATGCTCTAACTGAATAACATATTCCATATGATTAGTCTTTACTCCTAGTTGCTCAACTTCTAAACCGACATTAAAGTCCCGAATGGCATCTTGTAGTAATAATAGTCCAAATGTATCATCACCCAATTCCCCTGTATTCAGAAAATTGTGTTGAGAATAACTTAAACCATTACCTTTACTCACTATATATTTTCCCTCCTTGTTACGTCCAATTATGTAGCTTCGACCGTGGTGTGGACTAATGCACCACATTTCTTTATCGCCGTTTAAAGAACGAAGATAAGGGTATACTTCATCTTGATTCTTTGTTTGACGAAGTATTGTATATGGATAGGATGAAGCCTTATAGTTATTCATTTTGCAAATGTTGCTTGATTGAGAATAAGGAAGAGGAATATAGAGAATTGTATATCCCTCTTCCACTTTTACTGTGCAATAGGCACTACATACTTCTGTATGCGATGCCACAGTTTGCCTGTGTACCTTTGGGGCAGTGCGCCATACAAATGACACTTGATGCCTTGCTAATCTTCAAATTCTTTTTCATTGTGTAGAATTTTAAAGAGTTATAGGAATACTTTTGGGAGATTCCATTTATCCACTTACTTTTTTGTAAACTCATGTTTCAATTCAACTTTCTCATATTGAGGTAAGCCATCCAATACATCTTGAATAGATTTTCCTTGTAAGGGGTCATATCCTGTCATCATCTTGTGTGCTAATTCATATCGTACCTTGGCCATATAACAATTATTTTCTCCTGCTTTTAGCGGAGTCCCTAATTCTGAATAGTTCAATCCTGCACAAAGGTTGCAATAATCGCAATATTCATGTTTACCACATTCTTCATATTGCTGCAAGGTCTGTACATTCCACCATTTCAGCACCTCACTGTGTAGTAGAATTTCTTTAATACTATACTTCTTAAGATTTCCAAAGACTAAATGGAATGCACAACAAGGAATCAAATCACCGTTAGGAGTTATACAAAATGTGTTGTAACCTGCGCCACAGGCATTTTCAGACATTGAGCGGGTTTGTCCGCCATAATTAGGGGCTTCTTTACCTACATACAATGGTATATTATCGTCCCTCAACACGATTTCCAATAATTCAGGTGTCAAGCGCAAATACTTGCTTACACATTTATCTCCGTCAACTGAATCGGTTACGTTGACTTCAAATTGTACTACTGCACCATATTGTTTAGCCAAATCCGTTACATGATAGTATTGCTTTATATTTGGTTTCATGATGCAACATTTAAGGTTGAGGGGGACTGCCAATTTTGAAAGTTCTCCTACGACTGATATGGATTTACTCCAAGAGCCTTTGATGCGGGTGATATAATCGTGTTCGGCCTCGTCACCACTATAGATGGAAATGCCGACCAAACGGGGATAGTAATTGGCAAGCCGTTCCTCATTTCCTAATAGTTTTTGTCCGTTTGTAAAGATGTCAAAAGCAATCTCCTTTTTATACAAGTAATCTATGATTTCCCATATGAAAGATTTAGAGAAAGGGTCTCCACCTGACAAACAGACTTTCACTAAACCTTGTTCGTTCAGTTCGTCTATGATGCGGTAATAATCATACAATGTCAGTTCTTCACTGCTGTTACGCTTGGAAACTTCCTTATCATTGCGTGTTGCACCAATATTATAACAATGTATGCACTTCTCACTGCAATTATAAGTTAGTTCAAACATAACACTTGCCACGCCTTTTACGCTGTTCATATAATCCATTTCAGCATTGCTGACAGCCATAGGCAGTTTCTCTATGGTGGTTTTTGCCTGCGTTTGTGATTGGGTACATTTATATTTTGCAATGGCACTGCGATATGATTTTATGCCCTTTGATGTAACAGGCGTATGGGTCAATAAGCCGCATACCACCAATTCATCAAGAAATGGTATAAGACATTCTGTGGCTGTATCGGTAGCTTTTGATAGTGTATCAACAGATATGCTGTTATTACGGGGAACTGCTAACAAATGGCTCACAACTTCAGCTGAGTCGCTTTCAAAGAAGTAACTCATACCTTCAATGAGGTTATAGTAAATGGCTACTTTTGCCTCTTTATTGTATCGACCGCAAGTCCATTTTGGACGATAATAAACATTCTCAGCCATTGATGTTTATTATGCACTTTCGGCTCAATAGGTGCGGTGAAATTTAATGTTGAGACACAATAAAAGAAGAGTGAGCCTACTTGTCCCCAATCATCCTTTGTGGTAGGCTTTAACTCGGAGTGCCCGTATAATGGATGACTGAAACGGCTCACTCCCTTGGCATTTATATGTAAGGGTACATATATGTCTACCAAGAGGGAGCGTTTCTCTGCCATTCCGATTATACGTTGAATTTCCGAGGTTCACCACAAACGGAATGAAGCCAAACGCTTCCAATACTATGTCTGCCAAAAGCCTAAAGAGACTAATGACGCGTAAATATACGAAAAAAAATGCTTTGTACAGGCAGATTTTCCCGAAAATATTTGCTGCATTGATATTTTCTATTATAAGGAACGAATCAAAGCCGCTTTCATTCTATAGAAACAAACAATCAAAAACAGACACTTTACGGGTATCAACTTTTGATTGCCATATCTTTGAGTCACTATAACCTTTTAGATTATGCTGATACATAAAAGATACTGTATCAAAGTCCGTTGAAAGATTATTTTGATACAGTTCCCCAATTGATACACCCAATCAAAGTAAAAGGCTTCTCACAGAATTTACATGGCTATTGCTTTGGTTAGTGTTATGCTGCATCTTTTCCAAAGTCCTATTGATTTTTTTCAGTCGCTTGCTTAATCCTGTTCGAGAATCGTAACAAGGTTTCAGAGCCATCTCGATTGTCTTCATATCACAGTGGTATGCGTTTAATATGAGTTGCATAGCAAAATCATCAAAGGTGTCTGCTTGAATTTCGGGTACGTCTGAAGTGTGGCCAAATACTCGGTCGTACATGGTTAGTATGGGGTTGGCCTCTGCGTTCAAGACCTCATTGATATAAGTGTCTTTAAGATTTAGGTATGTCCTGACCTTGTTGATTGTTTCAAGTTTTACTTCAAAGCGAGTAACGCCATCAAATTGCTGCACAACATTCCACTTGTTCGGAAGCGTAGCAAGAAACCCCTTGTTCTTAGACGTGGCGATTTCTTTTTCTTTGTTGTATATCCGAATGCACTCTTTACACTTGGTAGATTTCACGTCTCGGACAAAATCAATACCTTCACCATCGTAGTAACTCCATTTGTAGTGTCTGTAATTCTTTACTTGCAAAGACAATGCTTGCAATGTTTCATCAGAGAGCGTTGTATGTACATCCTTGGTTACATCTGCTGAGGTAACACACCCCGTTTGCCGTATGTCGTCCACATCTATCTGACAAATACCTAACTTGTTAATGTTCTCAAGGCATTGACGAATGGTATGTTTGGATATGAGTTTGGGGTAATCATCTCCAAGTATCTTGCTTGAAAACTCTAAGGTCAATGTTTGCTTAGGTTTGCTAATAGCAATGTATAAATTGAAGGGGACAAGTGTATCATCCTTTGATGAGTAATACTGACCTATCAATTCCCCATTCTTGGGGTTGTATGTTTGGTTAAATTTCACTTGCTGTTCCAACAAATATTTATAGTTAGCTTTGATTTTCATTCTATCGAAGGTTAAATAATCCACTGTTCATAAAAATATCTCTTTTATTTTATGGGAAATGTACTCTGTAGGCTACAATTTCCCCTTTTGATAATGATGAAAAGAATATTTTCATCATTTTACCATGCTGCCATCGCAAGGTATAGTTTCCCAATATTTTTTGAGAGCCTTTGAGATTGCTCTTTTGTGTTGCTCTGTCTTAGCCTTTCCCTTAAGGCTTGCGCTGATTTTTTTCTTTGTTTCTTCTGACCTTTTTCTTGTAATCCTTTTCATGCCCTAATTCTTTTATACCTATAAATATAGGTAAGACTGAAAGGATTTTCAAGATTAGTAAGTTTGCCTCACTTTTTTAGAAAATTTTGAGGAAATACAAGGCACTTGGATTGAAGACATACCCCCTCTTTCTTAAGGAGGCATTATAAGCAGGGATACGGGGGTAGGAAGACATACATCCCCCTACCTGCCAATATGTTACAAGTCCATCCCTGACAAAAACACTACTGAAAGTGCTTGCCCATAATTTAGGGGTAAGTTTTAAGGTCTATACAATGTAATCTTTATACCATTCTGCAAATTCTACAAGTTTTAGAAAATCCTCTTTGAAAGTTCGATAATCTTTCATACCTTCGCACAAAAACGGCCGTGTAATTGCGGCCGTTTTTTATTTGTCCCCGCCAAAGGGGCAACGGAC
>ERZ779643.1111-NODE-1111-length-19625-cov-6.255187_pt1 | contig 19625 bp, 19 predicted proteins | sample MGYA00511564_ERZ779643 | MGnify/ENA primary metagenome ERZ779643 (study PRJEB29588, sample SAMEA2147114) | human gut metagenome | biome: human gut; feature: human-associated habitat; material: faeces | place: Denmark | collected 2008/2010 ... | reverse complement strand
TTTAATAAAGAACTACTTGTGTGTGTGTGTGTGTGTGTGTAGTTCAATGCTATTTATACGTTCTTTTGTTACCATAATCTAAACCTCTTCTCTATTACTATATTTTTATTTTACCATATATTTAAAAAAAATAAAAGACTTTTTTCAAATTTTACTATATATTACTATTGTTATTAACAAATATTTAACATTAACATATAATATATTAATTCGAGGTGAATAGAATGGAAGATGTTTGTTGCTACACACTTGCTATAAGGCAAAGAACGTGTCAAAATGGAATTTCAAAAGTTACAGATAATGTTTTTACAGATGTAGCTATAAATAGTGTAATTCCACTTGCCTTTGGCTATACTTTAACAGCTCTTGCTAAAAGTTGTTCTCATATTACTATTCAAATTTCAAATCCTGATTTCATACCAACATTAATATTTAACATACCTTGTGGTAGCTTCAAAATTTTTGATTTACCAAAAGAATCCGGATGTATAAGAATATTCATAGGTGCTACTATAACATGCTGTGGAAAATCAAGTTCATGTTGCTAAAGAGGTGATTATATGGATGAATTTAATATTACACTTACAATAAGAGATGTAATTTGTTGTAAAAATTGCAAAGATTCAAATAAACTTACTACAACAGTTACAAATTCTAGTCAAACTATTGAATTAAAAGGAAATTTTATATTAAATATAGTTAGAGTAACTAATACATATTTTACAGTTATAATACAAAATGGTATAGAAACTATTATACGAAATATATTTGTTTCTTCTCCTGTTCAACTTTGTCTACCTTGCAAATGTGCAACACATATACTTACTATATCCGGAATAATAAATAATACATAGATGAATGATTTTGATATACTCAAATGTTGTAGATTTGCAGGGGCTGATTTAGTTACATATTCAACTATAATTTCTATATTACTTGCACAAAATCTAAATTCTGATGATATAGATTTACTAGGAAATTTTATATCATGTATCGGTCAAAATCTTTCTGCTATAGCACTTTTAAAACAAAAATGTGAGTTAGAAGTTCAAAATAAAAATGAAGTACCAATAATAGAAGGCACTACTAAATAATATAGTAATGCCTTTTATTTAATTTTTAAATAAATTTATTTGTCTATCAGCTTGTCTTTTCTTTATAGTCTCTCTTTTATCATATAATTTTTTACCTTTACATACACAAAGTTCTAGCTTAAGCCATCTACCCTTAGTATATATCCTTGAAGGCACTAAAGTATATCCGCCTTGTTTTAAGTAATTTAATAACTTAAGTATTTCCTTTTTATGAAGTAATAATAGTCTATCTCTAGTTGGATTTACATTATTTATATTTCCTTTATCATAAGGCGATATATGCATATTTTTTAAAATAACATCGTTATTTTTTATTAATGCAAAACTATCTTTTAAATTACACTTTCCAGATTTAATAGACTTTGCCTCTGTACCACATAAAGAAATTCCAGCCTCTATCTTTTCAATTATTTCATATTTAAAATTTATATTCCTATTTAATATATTAACTTCATATCTTTTTGATGTCTTATCCAATTTATTCACCTTTTTTTAATTTAAATTTATTTAAAAAATTACACTCTGTAATTTGAGTAACACCACAAGCAGAACAATTTTTTTGACAATTTAAAGTAGTCTCTTCTTTTATTGCCTTGTTATACTCTCTCTTTAAAAATTCTTTTGTTACTCCATGCATTATATTATCCCATTTAAATTTATAATCTAAATCATATTCTTTATTTGCATAATCAGAAATATTAATATTAAGTTTTTCTGCTGCTTTTTCCCAAGCATCAACATTTAAATATTCTTCCCAACTATCAAATTTAGCACCATTTTTAAAAGCTTCGTATATAATATCACAGACTTTATCATCACCCCTAGATACTAATGCTTCAAGTCTACTAACTTGTGGATTATGCCAAGAATATTTAATACTTTTGTTTTTCAAATTATCTTTTAAAAACTGTTGTTTTAATTCTATTTTATCAAGCGTATTTTGTCCAAACCATTGAAATGGTGTATGTGGTTTTGGTACAAATGTTGAAGTTGAAACTGTTACTGTACATTTTCCATTTCTTTTTTCTCTTGGTAAAGAATAATACAAGTCAACTATTTTATTTGCAAGTGTAACAATTTGAGATAAATCTTCAAAAGTTTCTGTAGGAAGTCCAATCATAAAATATAACTTTACGGTATTCCAACCACTTTCAAAAGCAATTTTACACCCATTTAATATCTCCTCTTCGGTTATATTTTTATTTATAACATTTCTTAATCTTTGACTCCCAGCCTCAGGTGCAAATGTAAGAGAACTTTTTCTAACAGCTTGTACCTTATTTAACACATCCAAGTTAACTGTATCAATTCTTAAAGATGGTAGTGATAAACCTATTTTATCTTTATCACAAATATCTATAAGGGAAGTAGTTAACTTTTGAAACTGTGAATAATCGCTTGTACTCAAAGATGAAAGTGTAATATCATTTAATCCAGTTGCCTTAATTGATTCTTTTGCAATTTTTAATAATTTATCTGCAGACTTTTCTCTTACTGGTCTATAAATATACCCAGCCTGACAAAATCTACAACCTCTACTACACCCTCTAAATAATTCAAGTGAAATTCTATTTTGAACAATTTCAGTATTTGGAACGACAAAGTTAATTGGGTATTCAACATTTTCCATATCTTTAATAACTGCTTTTTTTATAACATCATTTTCTGTATGTATACTTGGAATAAAAACTCCAGTTATATCTTTAATACTTTCTAAGAAATCTTTTTTTGATAATTTTTTACTTTTCCAAACTACAAATTTATCAACTACTTGATTTAATTGTTCCTCTCCTTCACCAAGTAAAAAGAAATCCATAAACTTTATAAGTGGATATGGATTTGATGCACAAGGACCTCCTGCAAAAACAAAAGGATCATCTTCTTTTCTATCTTTAGAATATATAGGAATATTTGCTAGATCAAGCATATTTAATATATTAGTATAACTCATTTCATATTGTAGAGTAAAACTAACCATATCAAAATTTCTAATACTATCTTTTGACTCTAACCCATATAATTCTATTTTCTTTCTTCTCATAAGTTCTTCAAAATCAGGCCATGGTGCAAATACCCTTTCACACCATGTATCATTTCTTTTGTTTAAGACATCATACAATATCTTCATGCCAAGATTTGACATACCAATATCATATATATCAGGAAAGCAAAAAGCATATCTACATTTAACACTTTTTGCATCCTTTATAACCTGATTATACTCTCCACCAACATATCTTGCTGGCTTACTAACACTTAGTAGTTCATTTCTAGTTAAATTTAACATTTTTCCCCTCTTTCAAAACTAAGCTTTAGATTTAACATCATCTACATTTAAATCTTCATATATTTTTTCCATTTTTAAATAAGTATCAACTAATTTATTTAATTGTTCACTTAATTTATTAGATAAATCTTCAACTTCTATATATAAACTAGTATTACAATAATCTAAATAATCTTCTAAAGTCTCAGGTAACTCTAAATATATGTATTTCATTTCTTCTAATACATTAGAATCTGTATATTTAGAGATATCTGTTGTTTTTGATGTAGTAGCTTTTAACTGACTATTGACATTTGCTGTATAAAATTTATTTTCTCTTGTTATATAATCTTTATATATATCATATAATTGCTCTAAAACGCTTTCTTTTTCCTCTAATGTAATTTCTTCTTTTTCCACATTATTCTCTTCTGCTGTTTCTACTTGTTCTTCATTACCTTCTACTTTAGTAGGAAAATATTTTTCTATAAGAGTTTCAATATTATCTATATCTTGTTTTAATATTCCAACTATATCAGCTGAAGTTACATCATATTTTTTTATTTCCTCAATTGTTATATTTTCATCTAAATTAGTATTTTGCTCATCTACTATTTGTTCATCAGAATTATTATTTTCATTTACTACTTCTTCATCTTTTTTTACTTCTCTTTTTTCTACAGAATTTAAAACATATTCTTCTATAGACTTTTGTCTATTTTCAAGTCTTTCTTTCATTCTATTTAGCATTACTTCTAAATTAATATTTTCTTTTTGTGATAATAAAGCTTTCTCTAGACCATCTGTTAATTCTAAAGATCTAGCCTCAATATCTATAACATCTCTTTGTGCATCTCTTAACGCTTCATCAGCAATTAATACATTATCAACTACTATCTTACTTTGTTTTATATTAGAACTTAATTCTTTAAATGTGTTATAATAATTATTTAATGCATCTTGTTCCTCTTTATTTTCTACTAACATATCTAGTTTTATTGTATTCATATCTTGAGTTACCAAATTCTCTTCAAGCTTAGTTAATCTTCTTTGTAATTCTGTTATCTGTTCTAGTTTTTCTTTAGGAATATATTCTCTAAAGTTTTTATTTATTTGCTTATCAAGAAATTCTATAGCACTATCTGCTTTTTGACTATATTGCATAAGCTTTAAAACAGCATTATTAGCATCACTTAATTCAATGTCTTCATTTAGTTTTACATCTCTTGTACTTACTACAATCCCTGCAAATGTAACGTCTGGTAATTTAATACTCCTATTTTTAATAACTGTTCTAATAGAATAGCCAGATGCAACATCTGCTGCAGAAACATCTTGAGTAATATTTAATTTGTTATTTGTAACTTTCACAAGTCCAAATAATGGTGTATCCATATTTAATCTTATAGCAGGATATGTCTCATACTCCTCTGTTGATCTAATTTCCTCTACTCTTTGATCTATATAATTAATCTTTACAAGAATTTCATCAAGAAGTTGTTTTATCATATTATTTAATTGTTCTTTTTGTAATTTTAGTTCTTCGCTTTCTTGAGTTGTTTCACTATTATTTACATTATTTTCATTTACTTCTACTTCTTCTATTGCTGCATATAAGTTTACAAAACATATTAAATTTATTGCGATAAATAGCAAAGCAAACTTAATGTATATCTTTTTTGCCATTTAAAAAACCTCCGGATTATGTAGTATATTATATCACTTATATTTTCACTTGTAAATACATCTTTTATACATTAGCAAAAAGGAGTAAAAATTAATTTTTTTACTCCTTTTTATAATATTTACTTTTCAGAAATCACTGAATGAACTTTTATCTCATACTCTTCTTTCAATCTTTCTTTTTCAACATCAAATTTGGCATTTGCTGTTTTGATGTCTTTTAAGATATTAGCAGCTTTTAAAACTGCTTCCTCAAGTTCAAGAATCGTGTTTCCAAGCGAAGAAATCTTATCCTCATAAAGCCTAAGAAGATTTTCCTCATATTCTCTCCTTAAAGCAATCAACTCATATCCAATATCCGCATTGGGAGTTGTTGCAACTTTAGCATGATCCGAGAAATTAGATTCTATTTCCTGATCCTGCTGTGTTTTAGTAGGTATAACGGTTCTTCCGTCTACCCACTCGTTAAATTGTTCAAGTGTGATTTTACCACTCTTGAGCTGTCTTTTACGCTTTTCATATGCTTTTTCTGTGATTGTGTTCTCATCCTTGTACTCTCTATATGTATTTGCTAATTTAGAAAGCTCCGGTTCATTTGGAATAACAATTTCCATTTGATTTTCGTAGAAATAATTATCCAGATAAAGTGTATACTCTTTTTTAGCTTCTGGGATATAGTGTTCCATAAGAACAAATGTCGGCTCATGACAAATGAACCTTATTTTACCCTCGCTAGTAGTATACTTTTCTCCAGTTTCTTCATCATTCCAACCATGTCCATAGCCTCTTACACGGCGATATACATCTGGTCCTGATACATAGTACCGTATAGTTTCTAGTTTTTCTTTTTCTTCTTCAGTAAGAAAAACAGAAGCTAAAATGTACTTTCCTGTAGCGCCATAAATCGAATCAACTACTATTACTGATAATTCATCTTTCTTAAAGTATTTTACCTCGTTTATTCCTTCAAGACCTACAACTTTGTTAAGCATAAATCAACACTCCTATTATAATATTTATAGATGTCTAGCTAAAAATTATCTTAGCTATATACTTTCACCTAATAGGATTATATCAAATTATGTAATCTTTGTCAATATATATAACATATATTTTCGTGATTAAATTAAACATATATAGTACAAAAACGTAACATTAATATAACAAATATGATTTATGACTACAAAAATCTATAAAAATAAAAATCTTCTTTAGTAATACACTCAGATAATATCTCAGATATGTAATCAACTTTTTTTCTTATATTCTGTCCTTCTTCTAAAAACTTAACTTTTTTATTTAAAATCATAACTTCAGCAAAAATTTCTGCTCTATCTTCTTTTTCTGTTACTTTAGAATATTTAGTAACAAAATATGGATTAACATTTTCTTCATCTATTATTTCATTATTGCTTACATCTATATTGCTCTCATCAATAAGACTATTTTCTTTATATACATATTTATCGTCTAAAAGAGAAATATCTTCTTCATATTTAAAATTACTTGGATTTAATTTATTCCAAGATGCAAATAAATATTTTTGTGTATCTGACATATAATACTCCAGTACATGATACATTTCATGATGAAAAGCTCTTTCAAATTTTGGAGTATTACTTATATAAATTCTAAATTCATTTAGGTTATTTCTAGATGCAAGAGCCAAATTATTATTATTAAATTTATCAATAATAACTATAGTTATTGGATATTTTTTATTTCTGCTCATATCAAATACATCATCTGGATACTTTTTTAAGGCATAATATATAAGTTTTATATTATTGTTTATAATTGCTTCATCGTATTGAGCATTACCTTCTATTTTTTCCATGTAGTCTTCTGTACTTTTACCATACTTTATATTAATACTATATTCCTCTTTTATTTTCTTAATATAACTTTCATTTTCTCTTTTTATATCAGTATCAGATTGAGCATACATAGCCAAATTACTACTCTCTTCTAATAATTCTGATATATTAAGCTGTTTTAATAACAAAATAGTTATTAACATAATAAATAAAAATAGTATAAACTCAGTTATAAAAGAAACCTTTCTTTTTTGATTAACCTCACCCATCATTTGTCCCCTATATTATACTTAATCTATATATTCAATTTTTAAAGCCCTTTGAATATATTTATAATCTTCTTCTACATTAAGTTCTTTATTTTTTCTATAACCCTCTAAATATACATTAGATTCTAGATTTTGTTTACTATCTTTAGTGCTTTTTAATTTTAATGATAATTGTGTAATTTTATTATTTTTAGGATATTCTTCTAAGTTTTCTATATACTTAACGACTTCTTTTGAATAATTTATAATCTCATTATCATCTATATTTTCTATTTGTTTTGAAATCTCTAATTCAAATTCGTCATTAAAAGCAGAATTTATTGATATTTCTATATTATCAATTTTAAACTCTTTACTCTCTAAAAATTTAATAAAATCTTCTTCTAATTCTATTTCTCCTTTTGCATTTAGATATTCTTTATATCCATCTTGTATATCAAGTTCTTTGTTTAAATATACAGTAAAATTATAATTATTTCCATCTTCATTATTCTTCATTATAAATGAAAAGCTTCTATCTTTAAACATGTTATAATTAGATGAAACATATTCAAATTTATCTTCTCCATAATTACTAACAATGTATTTATTTAACTTTTCCTCATTTGCAAAATATGTAAATAAATTAGAATTTGCAATATTATTTAAAAGAAGTGCTAGCAAACAAGTAACAACAACTAATACATATGATATAATTGCCTCTTTAGTCTTTTTTTTCTTTTTGCTTTTTAAATATTTAAAAGAATCTTTAAGATATTTTCCGCATATTTCACCAAGTGCAATATATATTGCCATAAATAAACTTAATATTACAATTAAAAGCAATTCACTTATACCACTAATTTTTAACATACATATAGCTATAGAAAAGCCAAATATAGTAGTTATTAGAGGTCTATCAAAGATTATCTTACCAACAATACCAAGTAAAAATAACAGTGGTATCATTTTTATATATGTAGGTCCAAAACAGTTTGCAAAAACAACTACAACTATGCATAATATATACACTATTGCTTCGACAAAATATCTTGTTTTATCTTCAACCATTTCTTTTTTTGACATATTTTCACCTCTAAATACAAGATTAAACTTAAGAATATTATATTATATATAAAAAAAATAAGCAATAATAATTTCTTTTATTTTTTTATTTTTAAAGTCTAAACTTAAAGGTTGTACTATAAATTTTTAAGTACTTTCTTTTTATTAAGATATATTTTTCTTAATAGTTCATATAATTAATTGAGGTGTACCCTAATGAAAAAAAATTCGTTAATAGTATTTTTATTTATATTATTTTTAATTGTATTTTCATTTAATAATATATATGCAAATACATCATCTAAAGAATTTGTAGATATAAAGGTTCCAGCAGCTGTTGTTATTGATTATGATACTGGCAGAGTACTATTTGAAAAGAATGCTAGTGACAAAAGACCAATGGCATCCCTTACTAAAATTATAACAAGTATTTTGTTAGTAGAAAATTGTGAAATGGACGAAATGATAGAAGTACCTTCACAAGCAACTTGGATTGGCGGTTCAACTGTTGGATTAAAAAAGGGTGATAAAGTAAGTGCAAAAAGCTTACTTTATGGTATGTTACTTCCTTCAGGTAATGATTGTGCTTATACCGTAGGTATACATATAGGAGGTACTATTGAAAATTTTGCAAATATGATGAATAAAAAAGCAAAAGAAATAGGCGTTACAAATACAAGTTTTGCAAATCCTCATGGACTAGATTCCAAAACCCATTATACATCTGCAAAAGATATGGCACTTATCACAAGATATGCTTTAAGAAATAAGTATATAAACGAAGCAGTAAAGACAAAGTCTATTACAATAAATTTTTGCTCTTTTTCTAAATTATTAAATAATACTAATGCTCTTTTAAAAACATATGATAAGGCTGATGGTGTAAAAACAGGTTTTACAAATGGTGCTAATAGATGCTTAGTAGCTTCTGCAACTGATAATGGTAGAAGATTTATAGCTGTAGTACTTGGTGCAGAAACAACTAATATAAGGTTTTCTACTGCTAAAACAATTCTTGAGGAATCTTTTAAAAGATATAAGAAAATGGATATATCAAAATATCTTAATTTTTATATTAATATTCCAATTATCAAAGGAAATAAAGATTTTTATGAAAGACAATTTTCAGATAGTTTAATCTTACCTTTAACTGAACAAGAATACGAAGATATATATATAAAACAAGATACAATCCCCAAAATAGAAGCTCCTATGGAAGCTGGAACTTATGTAGGGAAAATTCAAGTTGTTTTAGGGGACGAAATACTTTATGAAAAATCATTTTATTTAGAAGAAGATATATATAAGAAGACTGTTAAAGACTATATTTTAGAAGGAATTCATAATTTATTTAGACCTACACAAAAAATATAAAAGAGTTCATAATGAACTCTTTTTATATTACCATACCCACTAACACAAATATTATACTTATAATAAAAGAAACAATAAATGTTAAATATGGTACTTTTACATTATACTTTTTCTTTTCTTCAAACTTCTTTCTATTGCTTTCTTCTACCTTTTTCATACCTTCTTTATCATTTTTTAAATTATAAAAGGTGCTTTTTATATCATTTAAACCATATGTGGTATTACTAGAAAATTTTCTTCTTTTAGTTGATATTCTACAATAATTAATACCAGTTGCAACACAAAGTGAAAAACCAATTAATTGTATTACTCCACCTATAATCATAAATACAAATGAAGTTGTACTTCCATTTAATATATAACTTATAATTATATTATTTGCTAAACTATATCCACAAAATAATCCTATAACAGAAATATATAAATATGGAGTAAAACCAGCAAAAACTATTATAAATGCAAGGAAGACTTTTTCTCCTAAACTTGAAATAAAAGGAACCCCTTTAACGCTTTCAGTAATAATTTCTTTTGCCTCTTGATTATTTAAATTTGTGTAAAATAAATTTAAACTTAAAGCAAAGATAATTACCATTATAATGAAACATACAATATGTTTTACTTTTAAATTTTCTTTATAATATTTAATAAAATCTTTCAAAATACTTTTTAAACTAATTCTCTTTTTTTTAATTACATTTTCTTTAATATCTACCATTATATCACAAACCCTAACTTCCCTTAATATAACCTATAAAGTATCTAACTTTTAGGCTTAGTCAATTAATTTATATTTTCATATTTTATAGTATATTTACCATTTTTATATGTTAATATTGCATCTCCACCAGTTATTAGTGTATTAAAAGGTCTTACATGTCCAAAATCGCAATTTATTATTATTGGTACATTATACTTTGATAAAATATTCAATAATATATTATTTTGTTCATTTAAAAATTGTTGATCTAAAGTTATTTTTCCTCTTCCTATCATAAAACATCTTACATTTTTAAACCATTCATTTTTCTCCATACTTTGTAAAGTACTTTTTAGTTCCTCAATGCTCAAAGCACAATTTTCTATAAACCAAATTATATTTTTATGTTTTCGATTATATTCTCTCAATTTATCATATTTAGTATTTATTATCGCTTTTAACACATCCATACACCCACCTAATAAAGTACCATTTATTATAAAATTATCATTATTAGTTAGGTCAACTACTTTATTTGTAGTATCTAAGTTATATCCGTATAATTCTTTTCCCTTTACTTTTTTAAACGAATATGTTTCAAAAAAATCTTGTGAACTTTGTTCAATAATATTCCCTTTAAGTAATTCTAAATTATCGCTTATTGTTTTATCCCAATTATCATATCCAAATGTAGGAAAACATGGGGCATAATATGTCTTCCAATCGGATAAAGTAGCCAAAAGAAAAGTTAATATTGAATTATCGGAAAAACCTTGAAAAATCTTTTTTCCTTCTTTCTTATCCTTTAATTTTTCAAAATCAAAATATTCAATAATATTTATTTCTGTTTCACCACCATTTGCAGCTATAACTGTATCAATATTATCATCTAATAATGCCTTTTCAACTTCTAATGCTTTTAGTTTATATTCCTCATCATTATATAAATTTTTCATTTCTACAGTTTTTCCTAATATAACTTTAATTCCTATACTATTAAATTTTTTTATTGCATTTTCTAATCTTAATTTATCACCCACACTATATATTGCATCAGATGGAGCTGTAACAAATATATTATCTTTTAAAAATCTCATTATTTTCACATCCTAAAAGTATATTTTTAATGCATCTATCATATTATACAATATTATAAATGAGACATCAATAATTCTATTAAAAATTATCTTTAAAACTATTTATTCTTAATGCATTAGTAACAACAGATACAGAACTAAAAGCCATTGCCAGGGCTGCAATCATTGGGTTTAATAAAGGTCCGCCAAATATATGTAATACTCCCATAGCAACTGGAATCCCTAGTGCATTATATCCAAATGCCCAAAATAGATTTTGTTTTATTACTCTCATAGTTTTTTTACTAAGTCTAATAGCATTATATATATCTAATATATCATTTTTAACTAATATTACTCCAGCTGACTCTATGGCTACATCTGTACCATTTCCTATTGCAATTCCAACATCAGAGCTCATAAGGGCTGGTGAATCATTTATGCCATCTCCAACCATTGCTACTTTATTATTTTTATCCATAATTTCTTTTACTTTATTTGCCTTATCCTCCGGCAATGTATTTGCAATTATATTTTTTATTCCTACTTGTGATGCTATGTGTTTTGCTGTATTTTCATTATCACCTGTTATCATATATGTAGATATCCCCATATTTTCTAACTTTTCTATAAGTTTAGCACTGTTTTCTTTTATTATATCAGCAATTGCAATTATTCCTATTAATTTTTCTTTTAAAATAGCAAACATAACCGTTTTTCCTTCAGCTTGAAACTTAGAAATTATATCTTCGTAACCTTTTGTATCAACATTATTTTCATTTGCAAGTCTTAAATTTCCAATACTTATCTTTCCTTCATTTATGTTTGCACTCACTCCTTTACCGACTAAAGTTTCAAAGTTATTTACCTCTACTTTTTTTGCGTTATTTTCTAAAGAATAATTAACTATTGCTTTTGAAATAGGATGCTCAGATTTTTCTTCAACTGAAAAAATATAGCTTAATAAAGTATCTTTTGATATTTCTATTGGTATTATATCAGTTAAATATGGTTTACCAACAGTTAATGTACCAGTTTTATCAAAAACTATTGTATTAATTTTGCTTAACGTTTCAAGTGAAGTAGCATCTTTAAATAATATTCCAAGAGAAGCTCCTTTTCCAGTTGATACCATTATTGCAATCGGTGTTGCAAGTCCTAAAGCACATGGACATGCAATAACAAGTACAGATACAAAAATAGTAAGTGAAAACGTAAATTCTTTAGTTGCTATAAACCAAGCAACAAATGAAATTATAGCAAGAACAAGTACTACTATTGTAAAATACTTTGACACAATATCTGCAAGCCTTTGGGCTGGTGCTTTAGAATTTTGAGCATTTTTTACAAGCTCTATTATTCTAGATAAAACTGTATCTTTTCCAATTTTTGTGGCTCTAAATTTTATATATCCACTTTGATTAATAGTTCCACCGACAACATTATCATTAACTTTCTTTTCAACAGGTAAACTCTCTCCCGTTAACATTGATTCATCTACACTTGCATTACCAGATATTATCACACCATCAACCGGTATTTTATCACCGGCTTTTACAATAACTACATCATTTTCTAATATATCATCTATACTAATTTTTATTTCTTTACCATCTCTTAAAACTGTTCCCTCTTTTGGAGCTATATTCATTAAAGCTTTTATTGCATTACCTGTTTTATTTTTTGACCTTGATTCTAAATACTTACCAAGCTCAACTAAAGTAATTATTGTTGCAGTAGATTCAAAATATAAATTATGGATATAATCAAAATTTCCCGTACATATTTTATATACAGAGTATAAACTATATACAAATGAAGCTGTAGTTCCTATTGCAACTAAAGAGTCCATATTTGGCACTCCTTTAAATAACAATTTAAATCCTACAGTATAAAATTTATAACCACAAATTATAACTGGAATAGTTAAAATAAGTTGTATTAATGCAAAATTTATTTTGTTAATATTTGGATTTATTATGTCCGGATAAGGTAAATTAATATTTGGTAACATATGTGCCATTGCAATATATAATAATGGAATTGTAAATATTATAGATATTATTAATTTAAGTTTTGAGTTATCTTTTTCTTCCTCATTTTCTTTTACAATATGAAAACCTAAAGATTTTATTGCATTTTCAATAACCTTAAATTTTAAATCATCATCATATTCAATTTGCATAGTTTGAGTTGCAAAACTTACTTCTACTTTTTTTACTTTTTTTATTTTCTTTAAAGTTCTTTCTATACCTGATGCACATGCAACACAGGTCATACCTCCTATTTTTAATTGTTTGTTCATATAATTTCACCAATATTATTATATATCACATTTTTAACTAAGTAAATGTATTTTTTTAACTTACACAAATTTAGACTTATTTTTCTTATAATTTGACTTATTTTTTAATTTAATATATTATATTTATGTGATATATTATGGATTTAGAAAATATTTTTAGTATAGCAAGGACTATTGCATTAAATGGTGGTAGACTATATTTGGTTGGTGGTGCTGTACGTGACGAGATAATGGGGTTAATTCCATCTGATTTTGATTTTTGTGTTACGGGTTTGGCCGAAGAAAAGTTCATGCAATTATTTCCAGTTGCTAAAAAAGCTGGTAAATACTTTCCAGTTTTTTATATAAAAAAATATGAATTTGCTCTTGCAAGAAGTGAAAGAAAAGTTTCAGAAGGTCATAAAGGATTTGAATTTAATGTTTCTGATAAAATTACAATTAATGAAGATTTAAAACGAAGAGATTTTACTATAAACGCTATAGCAAAAGATGTATTAACTGGTGTGTTTGTTGATCCATTTGGCGGTGCAAAAGATATAGCAAATAAAACAATAAGACACATAAGTAATGCTTTTTTAGAAGATCCACTAAGAGTATATAGAGCTGCAAGATTTGCTGCCACATTTAATTTTAATATTGCAGAAGAGACTTTAGAAATAATGAAGAATATAAAACAAGAATTAAATACTTTATCCAAAGAAAGAGTTTTTAAAGAACTATATAAAGCTCTTGAAACAGATACTCCATCAATTTTCTTTAATATTTTAAAAAATACAAATACATTAGATGTACATTTTAAAGAACTATATAATCTTATAGATATCCCGCAAAATATAGAATATCATCCAGAAGGTGATGTATATAATCACACTATGCTTGTATTAGATAGAGTATCAAAAGCCACTAAAGATGAAAGTCTAAGATATTGTGCTCTTGTACATGACTTTGGAAAAGCTTTAACACCAAAAAATGTTTTACCTAAACATACAGGACATGATAAAGCAGGGATAAATATAGTAAAAGATTTTTCCGACTATATTACTGCACCAAAAATTTGGAAACAAAAAGCTATGACTACAGTAAAATATCATATGCTTGCAAAAGAATGTGATAAACTAAGCCCTATTACTTTTGCAAAGTTTATAAATGCAATAAATCGTTCAAAACTAACTTTAGATGAATTAGAGACTATCGTTAACTGTAATACTATGATAAAAAATCAAAATATTAGTTTTGCTAATTTAGGAAATAAAATGTTATCTACTGTTACTGGTAAAAAATTAATAGAACAAGGGATTACTCCCGAAACTGTCGGAATAGAGAAATTTAAAAATTTACTTATACAAAGGCAAGCAAAGTTTATAACTGAAGAAAGAAAACTAGCTAAATTTTAGCCAGTTTTCTTTTATTCATCTAATGCTCTTGTATATTTTGATTTATTATTTAAACCTATTATTTCTTCGACATTTTCATTATTTTTAAATATGATTACAGTTGGTACTGACATAATATTATACTCATTTGCTAACTCTTCATTTTCATCTATATCAATTTTACAAACTACTACTTTTCCTTCATATTCTTTTGCAATTTCTTCTATAATAGGACTTAACATTTTACATGGCATACACCAACTAGCATAAAAATCAACTAAAACTAAAGCATTATTTTTTAAAATTTCATTTAATTCTTCTTTATTAGGATGTCTTATTTCTGACATTTAAATCATCTCCTTTAACTTATCTATATATTTTGCTGCATTTTGAGCAGCAACTAAACCTTCTCCTGTTGCTTTAGAAATTTGTAATGGGTTTCCTGTACAATCTCCACAAGCATATATTCCTTTTATATTAGTCTCCATATTCCTATTAACTACTATATACCCATCTTCTAAAATTAGGTCTTTTACAATAGAATTTGGAGCTATAGAATTTCTTAATAAAAATAATCCATCAAGCTTTATATATTTATCATTTATTATAATACCTTCAAGTTTATTATCACCAATTATATCACTAATTATTCCATTTATAACATTTATATTTTGATTTAATCCTTTTATATCTTTTTTTACAGTTATAAAATTTACATTTGCTCCAAGACTAGATAAAAAGTTTGCTTCTTCTATTATATCATCTGCATTACCATAAACAGCAATATTTTTTCCTTTATATAAAGTTCCATCGCAAGTAGCGCAGTAACTAATTCCTTTCCCAAGTAATTTTTCTTCATTATTTAAAAGCTTATTATTAGTTACTCCAATAGCTAATATCACAGTTTTAGCTTTTACTATTTTACTACTAAAATTTATCATAAATAAATCATCAAGTTTTATAATATTAATAACTTTACCATATTCAAAAGGAACTTTTAAATTATTTACATGCTGAATAAAATCACACATTAGTTTTTTTCCTGAAATATTTGGAAGTCCTAGATAGTTATCAATATTTTCAGCCTTTTGTAAATAATTTGAAACATTAGTAAAAATTTTTACAGTTTTATTTCTTGCAACCGCATTTATTGCCGCAGATAAGCCAGCAGGCCCTCCACCAATTATAGCGATATCAAGTATATTTTCCAATATATCATCCCCTTTAGTTTTATATTATATCATAATTTTTTTTTTTAAACAAGAAAAAAGTGTAAATGTTAAAAATATTAAAATTTCTAAAATTATAATGTGTAATTTTACAAACAAAAAACTAATTTATGTTACTTATTTTAACATAAATTAGTAATTAAAAATATATTTTATATAAAATTATAAATCATTATTTTCTATGATGCTTTTTTCTTCTATAACTTCAATACTTTTTCCAAAGTTATTATTTCTATTATCTATACTATTTATATATTCTTCATCATTTACAACCAAATTTGTTAAATTATTTTTAAAATCATTTCTGATATGTTCAATAAATTTATCTGGGGAAATTACTTTTCTGCCATTAATGTTTGTACTTGTTTCTCTAATTATATTTATAAATTGTTCAAAATTTATATTCATATTTGCTTGCTTTGCTAACACATACATAGCCGATACTTTAGGAAGTGTATAACTAACTGAGCTCGTACTAAAATATTTATATTTACTTCCAGTAAAAAGAGTACATCCACCACAAGGAACTTCAATCAATGTTTTTCCTTGTTTCTTTTTTATATTTCTTTCATAAATTTCTTCTTGTATTTCTTTTCTTCTGATATCTTTTATAAATAAATTAAACTCTTCCTCACTCATAAATAAAAATTCTTTATAATTTTCTATATGTTCTATATCATTTTTTCCTAACCCATAATTTTTCATTGTACTAATTAAATCTTTAAAATAAATTTCTTTGCTAGTAAACTTTTTTTTGCTTTCTTTTTCATACAACAATTTTATAGTATCTAATTTTGATTTTATTCTTAAGTAAAAATCGTACTTATCTGACACAACATAATCCTCTTTATATTCTTCACCATTCCCTAAGTTCCTATAGCAATAAGTAAAATTTTCAGAAAATTCTTTAGAGTCGATAAGAGTTACACCACTTTGTTTTAATAAAACATCAATATATTTTTTTATATTTTCATCTTTAATTTGTGATGACATAGATATAATTTTTATATCTTTATTTTTTACTATTTCTTCAATATATCTTTTTATATTTTCATCTCTATTTTTATTATATTTATCATCACAAAAATATGTTATATTAGCTTCAGGTGCTATCTGTAAAAAAGCTGAAAGAACAGTAGCACCATGAGTCTCTTCCTCTCCCGAATTATTTTTATTCTTAAAAGTAATATTAGGTATTTGAAAAGGTTTAATATCTATATTAGTATCTATAATAGCAACACCAACACCTTTTCCAGTATATCCTCTACTATGCAAACTTGAGATACAATTTTCATATTTTTTACCATCTTCTAATATTTCTTTAGGGTTAAATTTTTCTATCTGTGTTTCTGAAAATTTTGTATCTTCATCAAAACTCAAATGTAAAAAGTGTTCTATATCTAAATCTGACATATCAATATCGCTAACATCATTTGAACACAATCCTTCTCTTAAAAAATTTGGATTTTGCTCTCCAGATAACATTTCTTCAACATCTTTATTAGTTATTTTATTCACTTTATCACCAAATATATTTTATCATATATATACATATAATTACAACTAATTATTCTATTTTACTCATATCTTCTATCATGTTCTCAATAAACACTCCATATCCACGTGTAGGATCATTTAAAAATACATGTGTCACAGCTCCTACTAATTTTCCATCCTGTACTATAGGACTACCGCTCATTCCTTGTACTATACCACCTGTTTTTTCAAGTAATTCCTTATCCGTTACACTAATTATCATATTTTTATTTCCACTGGATGTAAGCAATACTTTTTGAATTTCTATCTCATATTCTTTAACTTGATTATCATCTAAAGTACAATATATACTTGCTTTACCTTCTTTTATCTGTGACTTTGGTAATATTTCTATCTTATTTTTGTTTTTTATAATACTATCTTGAAGTATTTTACCATATATTCCTTTATCAGTATTTCCATTAATCTCACCAATTATATTAGTAGTTATTGTACCTTTTAATTCACCTGGTACTTTTGCAACACCCTTTTTGATTGAAAATATATTTGTGGTCGTGATTCCACCTGTTTCTATCGGTAATATATAGTTTTCTTTAGTTTCAGTAACTCCATGCCCAAGTGCTGCAAATTTATTAGTTTTTTTATCATAAAAAGTTATAGTTCCGACACCAGCACTACTATCTTTTACCCATAACCCCAATTTATATTCATTACTTATACTATCTATAACTGGTGATATCTTAGTATTAAAAACTTCTCCTTGCCTATAAACTTCTAAATCTAATTCATTCCCATTTGAATCTTTTGCACACTGTAATAATTCTGAATTTGTTTCGATTTTCTCATCGTTTACTTTTAAAATTATATCTCCAACTTGTAAATTTGTATCTTCTCTATCTACTCCCATTATGAGTACACCTGTAGCAAGTAATTTAATTCCTACTGCCTCTCCTCCAAGTACTACTTCCATATTAGAGTATGTATCTATAATATCTTTTTCAAAATTGTATACTGCTATTAAACTATTATAATTTAAAACACAATATATAGCTAAAAGTAAAACAATTACAAATACTGAAATAAATATTTTTTGTTTATTTTTAAAAATTTTTGTATTAAAATTTATTTTCATATATTTACTCCAATTATTCCTCCTATAATACCAGCAACTGCACATATTGCCATATATATTCCTAATGTATTAGACACAAAAAAACTACTTGATTCTATAACTGCTATAATGTAAATAAGTAAACAATAAATAATACCAAAAATAGCTCCATGTAAAAGACCTTTTTCTTTTATTCTTCTTGCAAGAATAGTTGAGCCAACTAACACTGAAACAAGTAATGTTCCAAATACAAAAGATTGTAAATGCCTATCATTTATATTAGTATATGCAAAAATAATTGCTGTTAAACTTATAAATACTATAGATATTATGAATGAAATAACTATACTCATGCTATAACTTTTTAACTTTGTCATATTTTTCACATCTCCCTTTTATACATATATATTTAGATTACAAAAAAATATGTTCAAAATTTATTCTTTAACATTAAAATCATAATGTAACAAAGTTTTTAAATATTTTAATGAAGTTATGTTTAAGCTATAGTAAGATTTATCTTAAAAGTAACACTATTAAAAGTATTATTTTATGATTTTAATGTATAAAAATTTAAAATACCATTGACAAACGCAAACAAATGTTCTGTAATGATGTTCAAATATAACAAGGAAGGTGATATTATTGAAAAAAGTAGAAAAGACTAATAAATCGTTTGAGGATATAAAGCATATTGATAAAAGTGGTGTTGAATATTGGTAGGCTAGAGAACTTATGCCGATTCTACAATATTCAAACTGGCAAAATTTTGAAAAAATAATTGATAAAG
>ERZ779643.1109-NODE-1109-length-19635-cov-7.870787_pt1 | contig 19635 bp, 37 predicted proteins | sample MGYA00511564_ERZ779643 | MGnify/ENA primary metagenome ERZ779643 (study PRJEB29588, sample SAMEA2147114) | human gut metagenome | biome: human gut; feature: human-associated habitat; material: faeces | place: Denmark | collected 2008/2010 ... | reverse complement strand
GATATAACTCAATTACTTTCTCTGTAAGACCTTTTACTTTAGAGTACCATACCATAAACTAACGGTTATCACCGCTACCATGCAACTTTCCTCTTAATTGGCGAGAGTGAAGTTTGTCATAGTTCATTTTTCCTATATCACTAAGTTTGAATCCAATATCGCGAGAAAGTGTTGCGCAAAACCACAGTACATCACCAATCTCTTTGGCAATTTCCAACTTCTTTTCATCTGTAAAGACAGAATCGTTATCACGCAAAACTTTCTTAACCTTATCGGAAACTTCACCAGCTTCACCTGTCAATCCCAATGTAGGATAAATGATAGGGTTAGGATAAATAGCAGTCTCTAGAGCTAACTGCTGATACTCGTCTAATGTTAAATTGTTATTTTCCATTTAAATATTTAAAGTTTAAAATTCATGTTTCTTGCAAACCTTATCACAAGATGTTTCGCAATCTTTTTTGTAGCACCATCCATTGCCTAAGATGTCTTCGCGTCCCATCCAAAGACAGTTACCACAACATCTTTCTTCTTTCATACGCTTTTATCATTAAGAAAGTCCTCTACATCAAGATAATCAATACCAAAATTCTCGGCACATTTCTTATCAGAGTCTGAAAAGTCTCCTGGCTTGCCACTGGCGTCTCCTATCATTATCATTGAGCTTTTAGAATGTTCACCAAAATCTTTTTGAAGAATTTCTAACATTCCTGTATTCGGTTTTCTGCACTTATTGCTCTTTTCTATAGAATCGCAGTACAACCCCGTTACGAGAACTTTTGCTTCAATACAAAGCTTTGGTATTCTACTTTCTAGATATGAACCAACAAATTGAATGATACTTTCAAACTTTGCCTCAAAGTCCCTTTTAGAGATAAATTGTGGTATCCCTCCTTGATTGGTTACAACGCCTATCCAAAACAAATTTGGTAGTCTTTCTGCAATCTTATCCAAAACTTCTTTTCGGATAATGAAATCCGTGCAATCTTCAGGAAACGTCTTCCCCGATGCCGTTTTAATCAAAGTACCATCCAAATCTATGAATAGTACGGTCTTATCAACTAATATATTCATAACTATTTATCCTCGTTTTTTTTAAATTTTAGCACACCTGTTATGTTGTAAATTGACTCATACGCTTTTTCCAAAGCTTTACGCATATCATCTACTTCTTGTTTCATAACTATTCATCTTAAAGTTCAACTGTCTCATCGAAAAAAGAAAGTTCTCTTCCGATAAGCTTCTTGATAGTTCCTTTTGGGAGTAAGACTTTATTTGAGCAAACATACCAATACCGAGGCAAATCAAAATAGCTTTCATACACTCTAACTGGCTTATTATCAAAAATCCACTCACCACCATTCTTGTCAACTGCCAACCATGCCATAACTATTCATCCATTTTTATTCGATTTCAATCTTTTTAATGTAATATTCACGTGAACCATTTTCTTTACTATAATGGTCTTTTGGTATTTTTGAACGTGCCTTATCTAATGTAGTAAATATTAGTTGTGTTGGCTCATCTTCGCCTTCACAAAAACCGCCACTAACATAAGTACGTTTACACCAAATCTGATACAATATCATACGTTATTCCTCCACTTTTACACCGAACGGAGTTCCGTCTGCAAAGGTGTTGTCTTGATAGCTGTTTTTTGAACCCAGCAGGATGGAGCTATTATCCTTATCTGCCAAGCCTACATAGTAGTCATCAACATAAACGATATTGAAATAACCTTCTTTGCATTTTATCCACCCAAATGGCTGATGCTTTTGCATTTCTTCCCAGCACTCTTTTGCATCCTTGAAAGGGCGGTACTTTGGTTCTGGCTTAATTCGGTACTCTGTATTATTCCAAAACTCAATCTCTGTCATTTCCGTCCAATTATTCGGAACACTTACACCTTTTACGGCACTCGGTTTTGTCCTACACTCAATCACTCTTCCTTCTGCAAATGCTTGCAAGAAAGGATAAAATTCTTTAGCTTGATTTCTGTCCATAATTAACTATAAATTTATATATTATTTTAGAGTAGTCTAAATTAGACCATATTTAAAACACATTAACATTGTTATTGTTTATATAATCATATAAATGACTACCTTTGCACTCGGATTCTAGGACATCATAGTCCCCCATCGGCGACACTACACGCCGTTCTTCCTCTGTTCAAGGAGATTACAAAGCCCCTTAGTTGCCGCTTAGGGGCTTTTTTCTTGTACTGCTTTGTAGTGGGCAGTATTCCCCCAGATAGAGAAGTCTGGATAAACGATGGAGGGACTTTTGATGGAAAAGAATCCAAATGACAACAAGGTTCGTGTTTTCTGCAAGTACATCATTAGGAACGGAAAGCGCATCTATCCCAAAAATGGGACTTGCTTTTCTTTCTTAGTATAAGCAGAATGAATCTTTTTCGGGGTAGCGGCAACTACCCCTTTTTACTTAGGTTCATACAACTCACAAGACTTTCTTCTCTCTCCAACTCTTATATGTCTTTTCTTGCAATAGAATAAGAACTTCTTCATATCCTTCTTTCTGTAAATGCAAGTCTTACATTTAAGTGCCATATTCTCTTCTTTTTACCCTCTCCCTGTTGCCAAGGAGAGGGTGGTTTGTTAATCTGTTACTTCAATGTACTTAACTGGATGTTTCGGGTCTGCACAACATGCGTGCTGAATACATTCAAACTTACCATCATACACACATCCCTCATACATCAAAGTAGGGTCTGGAACTTCTTTAATCATAATCTATTTGTTTATATCCTTTGCAGGATGGTTATTTACTAAGCTAAAACTGGTGTGGCATAATTTATATGCCCTGCATGGATTAACATTAGAAGGTGTAAGTGTGCTTCTGCTGCACCTTCTGAATAGAACTTTTGCTCGGTAATATGTGGTACACCGTCCACATAATATTTAATTTTGACTGGTTTCATACTTATATTAAAGTTACAATATTGTTTTCTAATTTAATTCCTTTTACATCTTGTAATTGAATTTGCTTATCATTGCAAGATGATGCAAAGACAACGGAAATGTCTCCCATTGCCAACAATATTCTACCTAGTTCTTTTGCTTTCATATTACTTCTTTTTTGCCCGAAGACAGTTAAACAAACAGATACTCATCACAAGGCTCTCCAACATATTCTCTAGCTTCGTCTATAGTATTGAACCTCTTTCGTGCCACATAGATGAATGGAATACAACCGAATAGCATATTGTCTTGAACTATGTATCGCTCTGGATGCAACTTTATAATAATTCTCTTTGCCATACCTACACCTCCATTTCTGAGTTAAGTCCTAGACCGAAGAGAAGGTGTTGCAAATCTGATACACTATTGATGTTACTACGTAATAGATGTCTTCCAAAGTATGCTTCCCAAACATAACCAGTTTGGCTTGTCAAGCCTACTCCTGCACCTTCTTCATTTGGAGACCAGTAGAATCCATGACTAAGTTTCCATCCATTCTTCTCTAGAATCTCTGGAATGATAGGAATACCTTCTATCACATTAACATTAACTTCTTGTAAGCTTTCGTTTTCATCATAGTAAGTTGCATAGTAACCATCACAATTGCTAATGATTCTAAGACTTCCATGGATATAAACCAAATCTCCTGGTATATAACCTAATTTATCCATACGCTTTACTCCTTAACTTCTTTAAAGATTACATTCTTTTTGTCTGAACGATATTTAGGAAGACACTTCAATCCAAGTGGAGCTGCGCCACAATAGCCAGCCACTCCTTTAAAGAAGCATCCTTCACAAGTGTTATGTTCAACAGCTTCAAGAGTGATAGTTACTCTTTCTCCAACTTTAAGCTCTACCATATCTAATTTCCTCCTAATTCAATATAAACTTTTTCCAACACTTCTAGCGGATAATCATTCAGATTGAGATTATGTATTCTATGAATGATAATTCGCTTACGGTATTCTAATTCTATTGCCTTTATCTGCTCCTCATCTTTAGGGATTTCAATTCTACGAGAGAAGATATAAGATTCTCTAGATGCAAATCCGTCAGACTTTCGGTATTTAATATTGTTTACAACGACCAAAGTTTTTGTTATTCTTTCAACAATAGCAATTCTTCTGTTGTCGTATTTGTCGTAAGCAACAACCTCATCACCAGCAACCAAATCTTTAAGTTCTTTCATTGCTCACCTCCTCCTTCCTTTGGAAATAAATCATCAATATAAAGCCAACGAGAAACTCTACTACAAAGAACTGCGTCAGTCCACGATGGATAAAAGTTATCTTGCCATCTGGTCCAAGCATAGTAAAACATATTCTTGTCATTATGTGTTTCTACTATAATGGAAACATCTTTTCTTGGCTCTTCGCTAGCAGGATGCCATAAGTTTTTGAATAACTCATTAATAGCCCACTTAGCACCTTCTTTGAAGCCTTCTTCTATTAATAAGGCTTCTTCCTTATCACAATCCGTCACTTCGCTGTATCTTCTTGCAGCAGTTTCTATTTTCTTATCATCTATCATATAATCATTAACTTGCTTTATAAAGATTGAACCACACCTTGTTGCTCTGCTTATCCTTATAAACATTACCTTCAATGTCGAAATAAACACGCCTCTTTTGATTGAACTTCTTAATCATTGGCTGATTATCTTTGTATGTAGTTACATCATACTCAACCAATGAAGAACCACGTTCATTCTTTGTTGGAGGATAACCTGATTCAGGTATGAAACGTACCTCAAACTCTTTATTTCCTATCTCAAAATTTGCTGTAGCCATATCATTTTACTCTTATGAATTGAACATTATTTCCGTCTTTTCGCTCATTTGATGCGCACTTGATTCGATTACACATGTCTATATTGATACAGTTTGCAATTTCATCAAAGAAACAACCACTACAATCAGCTTCCTTGGTCTCAACCACCTTCAATGTGACTTCTGCGCCTACAGGTAAATCTTCCATAATTAGACCTCCTCGTTGTATTTGTAAACGAGCCCGACAACCAACTTTACAAGCTCATTGTTCGTCATAACTCTTGTGTCAGTATTGCCAAGCCTCAGCTCATCAATAATACGTTCAGCAACCTTCTGAATGTGCCCAATCTTAGACAGAGGGAAACGCTCAATGTCGGCAGCCTTGTCAAGATGGAAGCTCTCACGAAGATAAGTGCCACGAATAACGCCATAAATTGACGGACGTTTTGTTACTACCCATACACCTTCATCTAACTCGCTACATATACGCATACATACAGGCTCGTATCTGCCATTTACCTTACCATACAAGGTATTTGATATGTCGTGCTCAGGAATCTTGTATTCCTGATAGCGACCTTTACTGTTCTTCACATACAGCGGTGGAATCTTTTTCATTTTTCTTATGTTTTAAGTTAGCTATTCTAGTTTCTCTGAGATATTCCTTAGATTTCTTCAATCCGAGTTTCTTAGCTTGCTTTGTAACCTCGTAAACGCTTCTGCCAAGGATCCTGGCAATCTTCTTGTTTGAGGTGTCCGGGTAAGCGACGGATAGAGCTCTCGTCTGAGTCTCGTTCCAAGGAGTACCGGTATTATCCTGCTCATTCTCCAGGAACTCACCATCAGCATTAAGGTTGAATCCGTTTAGGATACAGGCATTTGCTAGGGCGTTCTCGGCTCGTTTCCAGTCGAGTACCTTCTGACCGATAATCTCGAAGCCGAGGTTGAACTTGTCCGGGCATTCAGAGAACACCTCATCATCAACCTTGACCGGGTAGAGGATTTCCATAGCGTTGCGCATACGAGCATAAACTCCTCGGATAGGATTCGTGAAGCGTTCTGCGATGTTGACGGCGTGGATACCGTTGTACTTATCCATCATCTCAGAAAAGCGTTCTACTGAGCTTACAAGCATACTGCTCATCAGTTCCGACATCAGGAGCATTGTGTACATCTTATGCTCTTTGACGTGATGCTTGAGGAACTGGTTATCGATGGCATAGAAGCATTTCTGTACGTCCAGCTTCAAGTCATCCTCGATATTGTCCGTCATATCCATCCAGAGTTGGGACATACCGCATTCCTTCATATAGTGCATGAAGGAATCGATGAGTTCGTCAGAGCACTCCTTTGCCTCTGTAATTCTCTTCTTTGCCTCGAAGCGGAAGATTTTCTTGTTCTCCTTGATGAGGTTATACGTATCGGTGATTTGCGTCTGAACGATTGATGCGAAACCGCCGACCATAGAATAGAAGAGCATATAGAAACGATTCACCTGCTCTTCGGTAGGTACTTTGACCGGAATTCTAGCCAACACCGGTCTAGAGTAATTCGGGTTCCATGTCTGCATACTACACCTCTCTTTCTACTGCCAATGCGCAACTGATACAGAAGACCATCAGGAGCGAAAGGAAAACGTGTTCAACCATAAAGCAGATGAATCCATAACCTGCGATGAGTGCTGCTATTACAAGCAGAATCATTATTATTGTATGTTTGTACTTTTTCATATACTACTATTTGAGAAAAATATCAAATGGGCTATCCGTTTCACTAACAATACGAATACCTTTAGTCAAGAAATCGCTTTCGAGAATTTCATCAATAGAAAAATCCCAATAACAACTGCCAGTAAGACCGAATGATGGATGGAACGTCTTAAAATCAGATGATACATTGTTGGCTGTGTCGTAACTGTACACATATTCATTATAACGTCTAGCAACACTTTTGTCGTGTTTAGACAAACCATCCAAAGGAATCTGCTTAACGTAATATTTCAGGGTCAATGTAATTCTATCAGCGATTACATCAATGTAAAAGTTGCTGTCGCACTCGCCAAATTTTTTATGTGTAACACGAACGTTCTCATACATATCTCTTATCGCATTCATCTTTTTTGCCGCTAATCTTTGCATTAAGCTTTCCATAATACCTCTTTGTTTTCTAGCCTCAACAAACGATTTGAGAAGTTCTTGTTGCAGCAGTCCGCATTCTGTAGTTACTTGTGCAGACAAATTATTGATTACCATTCCGTCCATATTACTTTGATTTTAAGTTTCCGTATGCAGCATAGAAGCTGTCAAGCTGCTGCGTTGCGTGTACTAGCTTCTGATTGTAGCTATCTCGTTCTGCTCTAGCCTTAGATATAAAGACGAAGCTAACGATGATTGATATTACTACCGTTATCACGATGAACAACCAGGGCAGCTTGTGTACCGCCTTATTGATTGCTCTTCCTATATTTCTTGTGATAACCCAAGAATAAACTCCTATGAACACTACCGCTTGCTTTGTGGTAGCATTCTCGATACGTTCTTTCTGTGCCATAATTCTAAAATTTACTTGGTTCGGTTGCACCAGTTATCGGTAGATTGCCAATAACCGGCTAACCATATTTCTTTCTTTGTCGCATCAGGATGCTCACTGAGCCATTCCTCTGCCATTTTACTTACGTCTGCCATAATTACTTTCTCAAAGAATCACCTGTAAAAGGAACTGCTTTTGTTGTTGCTATCAGTCTATCCACAACTCTATCTCCATATCTCTGAGTAAGCTCGTCAATACTGAGGTTAGTGGTAAGGATAAGCAATTTCCCCTTCTTTTCAGCAGCGTCACAAAGTTCTGCAAATGGCATACGCTTGTTGCCATAAGAGTTAAGATTATCCTCTGTACCAATATCATCAATATAGATAATATGAAGTTTGAGAATTTCATCAATCTTTTGGTTCAACTCTTGTGCGCTAAAGATGTTTACCACCTTTTTATGTACATCTTTAATAAGAAGAGGAAGGATATACATTCCGATTACCGACTTGCCTAATCCGCAACCGCCGAACATCAATAACCCTTTTCCTTTGTTGTCTGTCATCCAATCAACAATAGGGCGGTAATTGCGTTCGTTCCATTCTGCATTGCATCCAGACTTCATATTGACTACATATTGCAAGCCTCCACGCAAACGTTTCTCTGCATTAGGAATGCTTATTTGTACTCTGTCAATTTCTTGCGGATAACCAGTATCTCGCATCTGAGATACAAGGCTCTTGAAATATTCGCCATCTATTTGTTCCATCTATCTAGTCCTTTTGTATAATCTTTATTTTTACTATTCTGTAAATTCATACCAACAGGAAGATTGTTGGCTTTCTTATAATGATATTTGTTGTTATTGTTCCACGTAACCAATCTGCTTGCAATTTGAAATACTTTCTCCATTTCAAACCGCATTTTTTTTCCACCATTATTCATTTCCGTCCAGTACCGATAGAAATCATTCAGCATATCCTTTCCGTACTCTTCAAGGTAAGGTTTCAAACTTTCTGCGAAATCTTTCTTTCGTTCCTCGATAGTTTTTTGTGTGTTAGCAAGTGTGTTACTTGATGTGTTAGCAGCACGTTTCCTACCTTTGTAACTTTTTATATCACAAATAGTTATTACGCTACCTTGGTGTGTTACTTGGTGTGTTAGTATGTGTGTTATATACCAATGTTTAAGCAACGTTCTTACGATTTGTACTCCAATGCATAGTTCACTCGAAATCTTGCGGATGCTAACAATCAATGTTCCGTTATCGTCTGCATTTGCTAGAAGATAAACAAACAAGTTTACGGCATTTGTCCTATCAAGTTTCATTAAATCACAATATTGTTCTTTGCTAATCTTAAAAGAATCCATTGTATTAAAAATTGTATGTTACACAATACTACTGCAAGTATTGCTCGTTTTTCTGAATATCATGCTGAATATGAAGCAAATCAGCCTTGTATTTTCTCCATATATGCTTTCCTGCACTAAAACATTTACCATTACAACAATTTGTTATTCCTGATTGGTAAACACCTGTCATTATGCTTGCTTCTTTAGCACATGTGAATGATGATAAGAAAACTCCATTTAAATCGTACATATACACAGGTATGGAATGTGGATTTAAAGCTCCAGTCCTTCCTTTTAGCTTTCCACCTCGTTTATGCCCCTCTGATATTTTTCTTCTGACATCTTCCGAACGTGGTTTTCCGTAGTTATGGTTATTGTTGCCTGTTTTAGATACAGACATATGCTTTACGGAAAGCGGATTGTTTGAATTTTCCTTTTGAGTAACCCATCTGAGGTTTTCAATGCGGTTATCCGTTCTTATCGTGTTTATATGGTCGATGTTTGGCTTGTTTTCCTTGTTAGGAATAAAGGACTCGGCTATCAATCTGTGTACATATCTTTTCTTGAAATACCTGCCAACTTTTAGTCTTACATAAAAATATCCTTGTTTTTTGTCTAAAGAAAATTTTAGATATGAGAATTTTCCATTTTTAAGTTTGCGCCGTATCTTTCCATAAGAAGAAACTTCATATGGTAAAGACGTTCCTTTTATAAACTTCCAAATTTCTTCTGTCATAAGTATTTCTGATTTCGGTGAACTTCATGTTGCATGTGGAGGATTGCGATATATTCGTCAGATGGAGCGATGTAAACGCCTTGCTCGGCTGCGAACTTCAAGAATCGGTCTATTGCAAGACTCATTTCTTCCTTTGTCAGTTCCGTTGTCGAGCGAAGATACTCACGTTCCACATTTAGAATCTTGTCATACCTCTTGCGAGCAAAAAGTTCATGGTTACAATAATTCTTGAAATAGGCATCCTTGACTTCTTGCATTGGCAAACCGATTTGAAGAGCAAAGTATGATATAGCTAAATGAAAATAGGCGTTCTGATTAAGAGAACGAGCCTTCTTTTCAGTCAACTCTACCATACTTTTACTCTCTTCAAGTTTCTTTACCCTAAGTTTGAATGATTCCAACTCCAAGCTGTTAGATAAATCGTACATCATATCTCAACCGCATTAAACGCTTGTTTTATCATTTCAACCTTACACCTTATCTCAAAAAGGTAAATCGTCAGAGTCCCCTTGCGGCTGTGATGGCTGCTGTGTAGGTGGGAACAGATTTTGCTGATTCGTCGGGTTTGCCACGCCAGCAGCATTAGCAGAACTTGCCATAGCTTGTTGTGCCGCTTGTGCGCTAGACTGAACATTACCACTAAAACCTCCACCTTGTGCAGGAGCTTGCTGTGTTTGACGGATAACGTTCCAAGCGTTTATCGAGTTAAACCATCTTCCATTATATTCTCTAGCGTTGATGTCGAACTGAACGGTAAGAATTTCACCAAACTGAATGTTAAGTTGGTCTATCTTATCGTTTGTAACATCGAATGCTAGTTTCTTAGGGTACTGTTCTTGTGTTTCCAACACATAGGAAATGCTACGCCACTGATTACCTCTTTGTGATGTTCCGCTTCTTTCAGGTAACACCACAATAATTTTTCCTTGAATTTCCATTATTACTTATTAATAATTTCGTCAATAAACTCATTTGCCAACATAACTCTATCTTCCATAAGCTTTACATCGTCTCCATTTCTCTCAATCTCAGCCCAATGAATAGGCTTAGACAACCAAGGGCAGTATGTAATGAAGATACCGCTAGTAGCACCAGTACAACTCATTTCCGCCATCATCTGCCAGTAGTACTTAGGCTCAACTTCTTTGAGCGAAGCAGCATCGTGAATAAGTGTGCGATACTTCATATAAGTATTGATGTTAGGGCATTTAACCTCAATAATCTTAATATCGCCACCATCACGACTATAGATTGCACCATCAGGGGAAGCCGCGAAGTAAGGGATTGTATCGTGCTTACAAGAAGAAACATCTGCAATCTCTATTCCTTCGTTTTGTGGAAGTTGACAGAAGCAAGCCTTTGCTTGGTCTTCCATATCAGCACCCCACTGCATTGCCTTTGTGTTTACGGAAACTTGGTCGATGTAATCTTGGAATATATCATCATCATTCAAGAAATCGGGATTGAAAAGACGTTCACCTGCAATCTGAAACAAATATGCTTTGGCTGTCTCTGAAAAAACCTCATCTTTCTTGCGACCAGACTTCATAATGTCGGCAACCTTAGAACCAGTGATGTGACCTACCCTATTTCTATACCACGTTAAACTCCGCTGCTCTACATTGTCGGTAATCATTTCTGTTCCTCCTTCTTGGCAGCATCAGCCTTGGCAGCTTCGGCAGCCTTTGCAGCAATATTCTCTTTCTTCTCGCTTTCGATGTTATCAACATACTCTGGAGCAAAAGCATCAATATCCAAATCTTGAACATCAGAAGTGTTGGTATTGATAACCGATTGGTCGAAAGTAACCGCATTCTGCATTTCGATTGATTTAGGCGCAAACTTCAAAATGGATTTGAGAACCGTCTTCTGAGCCATTGCATCGAAATCAGACTTCCAAGGAGAATTGAAACCAGCTCTGAAAGCTTGGCTAAACTTTGTAGCGTGAGCCTTCACCTTTTCTATATCCCAATAAGCAACCTTCGTAAAACCATTGAGAAGTTCAAACTTAGCCATATAACCGATAACCTTATCTGACTTCTTTTGTTTCTTGTCGAAGACATACTCTTCATCGAACTCATCACCTGATACATATTCTCCTTCGTGAACAGGAGCAGCGAGGATTTTCTTAAACTGACCGCTTCGTTGGCAAAGTTGGAGCAATCCTAAGTAACCAACTTGAAATTGTGCTTTCTTTCCATAAGGAATAATATAGCACTGACCTAGCGTAGGAATAACCTGCAACTGCATTGTTGCTGCAACCATAGCAGCACCGATAATGCTCATAGGTTCAGCATTTCTAAGCTGCGGATTTCCATTAGCCACGCTGATAACCGAACTCATAAAACTATTAGCCATTTGTGGGCTATTCCAAACCTCGTTGAGTTTTCCAACTACGGCAGGTGAGTGCATTAACTCACCGAGCGACATATTGTTTTGTTGTGTCGCAACTTGTGTATTACTCATTTTGCGTTTAAAATTTAAAAATTAATCACTCATATTTCCATTCCCAATCTTTGCAAACGTAATCACCATTGTAGCTTGCATTAGGGTCTTTGCAGACTTGAAGAAATATACAATCGTGGCAGCTTCTTTTGTAGAAAGTTACGATTTTACTGTTTGCCATAGTTTTGAGATTTAATGTACTCTATCAATATAACTAAAGTACGTCTCCACCATTACCGAACCAGTAGTTGTAGGTCTTTCGTAATAATGTGGAATTGTACCTAACTTTCTGCCATCACCATCTTGGTAATTCAGAAAAATAGCTCTAGCCGCCACTTCTCTTGACTTGTTTGCAGTAAGTTCCATCAAGCAAGCATGTAACTTGCGTTGATGGATTACTGCATTAGCCATTTTTGACGGCATAGATGCTATAAGTTTGTCGATTCTACTCATTCTTTTCCTCTTTGTTTTCGTAAGATGGAGCGTGATGTTCGAATACATCGAAGACATGAGTTTCGTTAAGACCTACAATGTCGTAATCAATCATATTCTTGCCCATCACCTCATCAACATATCGAAGAGCACGTGCCAACGACTTAGCCTGAACCAGATAAGTTACGTTAGAACGCTTCTCTTTTGCGGATTTCTCATCAATAGTGATAAACTGGCACTTTGCCTTGTACCACTTATCATCATCATCTAAATCAGAGAAGAAAATCTCTCCATAGTTGGTTTTCTTTGCGCTTGTAACGGCAGAATCACCGCTAATATAGCAGCTCATTTCATCAATGATAGATGTTTCTGCCTCAGTGCAAGAAAGTGCATCAACAACATAAATCTCATTGACTACTTTTTCCGAGCCATCCTCCATTGTCTTTTGGTACTTGATTCTAGTCTCATACCAAGATGCCGTGCGTACCCTCATTACTCACCATCCTTTCCTTCTTCTACCAAAGACGCAAGCTTATCGAATAAGTCCTTGGCAACCTCGCCTTTGATTTCGATGCACTTTACGTTACCATCACCATTACCGTCACCTTCGCCATTGTGGAGTGTTTCCTTTTCGCTCTCCAGACGTTTGCGAAGAGCCAAATTCTCGTTGTCGTGCAACAACTGGTCGAGAATCAGTACACAATTTGTCTTCTCAATTTCTGCGTCATCACGAACAACCTCATCAGTACTATTGATGATTTTCACCAATTTCTCGTACTCTTCCTTGGTCTCACAATTACGTGCGACACAACCGATAACCTTAAAGCGGTCAATCTCAAAAACCAACTTAATTTTGTCTTTTGCCATAATTATTCAATTTACGGAAGTCCTTTTCTTCCATTAAAATATTATTTTTTAATCTCTTCAAAAACTTAACAGTCTTGATATTCACACTAGCGTTTTCGTGCATCTTAGTACCTTCGGTGTCACGCAAAATTAATCTGCCATTCGTGCTTCCAAATATAAAACAATCCATTCCTTTCCATCGTACCATATCGAAACGCTGAAAATTGGACTTGCCAATCTTATGTGAGGCTATTGTTTTTCTGCGAATTCCACCTATCTTAGGGGTGGCAACTTGCAATGCCCTTGTATGGCGAGGAACACAACGACACATAAATAAAGAACTCAACCGCCTTGCGTGTATATTCTTGGCAATACAGAATGCATCGGCTGCATGTGTCTTGACAATTTCGTTCTCAATGCGAGTATGCTTAGTAATGTAACCATAAGTCAAGTGAACATTACCAAACTCTGCCTTGGCTCGCTCATAGACTGCCCAGCGCATGATGTTCATAACCGCAGCATCACGCAATGAATTTCCACGCTTTATTTTCAACTCGAACTCTCCACGATGATAAGCCCTATGGCAAGTCTCGCAAAGCGTTACGAGATTGCTAGGAGAATTGCCGCCAGTCTTGCGGCTTTCCAAATGGTGAACGTTCAAAATAGGGTCTTTGCTCTTGCCTTTGCAGTGAAGACATTTATGCCCATCCCTTGCCAAAACGTACTCCCTTACGTTCCAAAATCCCATCTGCTCGCCTTGCTGATATTCATCACCCTTGATGTCTGGGTTCTTGATTTTCTGAGCATCAAACTGAGCGACCTCGATTGTGGTCTTCGTGACAGGAAGTAGTTTATGAACCAAACGAATAACCTTCAAGTGGCTCTCAATCTTTTGTTCAACACTTGGTGCTAACCAACCATCTTTCTTCTTGCGGTTGTCAAAACGAACCTTGCGGTAGCGTGTCTTGCGGTTTCGCCTTGTCCGTCTCAACTCCCTACGAGTAGAAAGTAATTTCACAATATCACTTCTTAACTCGACTTGTGCTGCAAGCATCTCCTTCTTCTCGGAACTTGCCGAAACGCCAATGTGCTTTGAGCCAGCATCAATGCCAAGACTCACATCTTGCGTGTAGGTGGTACTATCGTAATCCAACTGTACAACAAATGGAACACGGCTGACTACGTGAGCCTTTCCGTGACGAAGAAGATAACCTATCTTACCACAACGTTCTGTTGGCATTAATACACTGCCTTCTTTACTTCTTACGTAAATCATAAACTCAAATTTAAATTAATAAATCTCCCACCGAAGTAGGGTTGTGCGCCCATCGCCAATGTTATAGAATGGTTTCTTGCCGATAAAACCGTTGCTTTCGCTCCTTTTAATCATCGACCGCAGAGGTCAGAACTTGGACGAACATTCTGACGTGCCTATGCATTCATTCCTAACGTAGCTCCCTAATTCCATTCGGGGCTAAGGCTAATCCGCTTCGGACGATTGAATGGATAATCGCTAAAACCTAATCAAAGGTTTCCAAAACTTAATTCTTTTTGCATCGCTTTACGCTAGCCTTGCAAAGTTCAGTATTATTTCTGTAATACTCTCTTTGCTTTTGCAGTCTTTCTTCACGATTTCTCATATATCTTTCGTGGTCGAGCTGACTGCGCCTTGATTCACTTCTCATTTTGCTAATCTTCTTTATCCAGACCTAGCATCATCGCTATTGCGCCAACGACTGCAAACATAAGAGCGGTTGCAGCAAGCGCAAACAAAATTATACTCATAACTCAAAACATTTGATTGCTTTCTTGCCGCATACTGCCTTGCTTGCGAAGTTGATTATCTCAGCAGCAAGAACAAGAACAAGCATAACAACAAGATAGCTAATATAAAACATACCTTTCATTATCCAAAAGCTTTTTTAATCTTTTCTATCTTTTCAGAATTTAATCTACGATAACAATCGAAGTAGCCAGTTACATATATGGAGAACAGTTTCAAAGCTCTCATATTAAAGTAACCATCGTCACAAAAATCCAATATCTTACAAACTAACGCCCAAGGCTCATTTGGGTCTAATCCCATAATTTTCATACGCTCAAAATCGCCTTTTATCAATGGGTCTTTCTTTAATTCTTCAATCGTTAATCTCGCCATTTTACACCTCCAATACTTAAAAATACCGATGATAGCCGCCAAATTTCAAGAGTGCTACTATTTCTAGCAGTGTACCATTATCGTTCTTGCCAAAGGAACACTATCATCGGTTGGGCTTGGTTATGAAAGAAAATAATATCCAAAGAATAATCGGTGCAGTGCTCAGACTATTACAAAATGAACCTCACGCAAGTTCCACCGCACCGATTCACGTGAGCATATATAAGGGCAAATGAAAAACTACATATCGAACAATGTAGGTGCATTTGTATCAGCTTCGGCAGCTTTACAATTTCTAACCGCCAAATCAAAGTAACTATCCTTTAATTCAAAGCCGACACCAAAGCGACCCATCTTAATTGACTGATAAACCTCAGAGCCAATTCCAAGGAATGGTGTAAGAACCTTATCACCCTTGTTACTCCAAAGAGTTATTGCTCGCTCGATTGTGTCTAGCTGCAAAGGACAATTCTTTACAATACATCCCTCTGCCGTATATGAATGGTCTTCGTCAACAGTAATGTTGTAAACATCACTAGTATATCCATACTCGACTTCCTTAACTGGTTGCCAATATCCTTCATCATCAACTTTTCCAAATTGATGTTTCAGACCTAAAGCACCAACCCATTCTTGATGGCAATGAACTTCTCTTCCTTCAATAACAGATATACGTTCACCTCTACCAGCATAAATAGCCATAGTTTTTCCATACACTCTCTGAACAACAATGTTTAATCCAAGAAGTAAAGCCCTAGATATAGACGAAAATAGGATTTTTCCTCTGCAATTACATCCGTCACCAGACAAATATCCGTCAAGTAGGCTACGGCTTTTTTCCTTATCTAAGCTAATAGCCTCGTAAGGAAGAACTTTGTTTGCAGCTCCGAAACCAATCTTCTTTATCATTTCTCTAGCATCATCTGACAAATTCTTTAAACCGATTTGAGCACAACCATCCTTTGCGTACATTGCGCCAATGTAGCCATCAGCTTTATCCAAGAAATCATCAAGTTTGTTATTACCAATAGAAACAAAGAATTGATGACCTCTACAATCTACATGACCATCAGCACACCATCTGCCAATTATCCACCATTCTTGATTTGATATTGGTGAATCGACAACTGGCGGTAATTTCTGATTTACATACTTACCTGATAAGGTTGAAGCCTCATTCCATTGTATTTCTGATACAAGAGTATGTTTTTTGCCTTTAAGAACTCTATCTCTAGAATAAATCTTATGGTTAGGCGTGCATATTAAGTTCGGTACACCCTTTGCTTTTATCTTGACACACTCTTTATTGATACCAGTTTTCTTTGTGACGAGAACTTTTCTCCATTTTCCTGTATGTGTCAATGTTTCATCACCAACAACAACATTTTCAATAGGTATATATCCTCGTTTAGTAAGAACCAAAGTTCCTTTTGCTAAACAGATATGTTTCTCGTCATTCTCGTCACGCCCCTTAATACCATTAAGTGTTTTAGAATAATCAATATCCATCCACACTGGCGAAGCGTACTTTTGCCAAGTATCAACAGATATATCACAATGAACTGGGTGTTCATGCTCGCCTTCCTTACGGAATACCATAAGATAGTCAGGGATGCCGACACGACTCATAGCCGCATCTTTCTTTACTTGCTTATGGAGAAGACCGAGTGCCTTTGTTCTCTGCATTTCGGTTACAGGATTCTTCCAAATCGTTACTCTTGAATGATAAATGAAACCTACTTCTTGGAATGCTTCAAGAATCATACCAGAGAAGTCACGAAGCCCAATATATCCTTCCTTACCTTTTTGGATAGGCAAGTCCATGCAATGAACAGCAACGTTACGACCGCTCCAAAGAACTCTGTATAGTTCTTTAACAAGATATTTGAAGGCAGTAAAAAACTCCTTATAGTCCTTTGAATTACCCATATCCTCTAACTTATCGGAATATGTGTAAAGTTCCGCAAATGGTGGAGAGAAAATAGAGAAACCTATACTCTCATCGGGAACATTCTGAATGAGCTGTACACAATCGCCTAGGCGAATGTCACAGTTCTTTGATTGATACTTATTATCAACTTCCATCTTCTTTAACTTTATCTGATTATTGATGTTACGACACATAGCTTCGGTCATAGACTTCTGCATTTCAAGGAACTGCTTTTGCTTTTCCTCGAATGATGATTTCACGTTCTGCATCGTATCAAGAGTAATGATGTGGATATTCACCTCATCTTTCTGACCGAAGCGATATGAACGTCTGATACCTTGATAGGTAGCTTCAAATGAAAAATCAAGTGAAGCAAACATCTGATTACGGCAGTTCTGATAGTTAAGACCGAATGATGCAATCTTCAACTTAGTGACAAGCACTCTGAACTCGTTATTGGCAAATCCGAGCAACTTATCTTTCTTGTATTGCTTGCTATCACTACCCTTAACCTCAACTGCATCGGGAATCAGTTCACGAAGAACCTTACCTTCCTCATCTTGCCCAATCCAGATAATCCAATTCTCGGAAGAATCATTAACAATCTCAGCAACTCTTTCAAGACGTTGTTTGATAGTTCTTCTAAGCTCTTTGTGGAAATCCGTTGCAGACACAGCCATATCATTAAAGAGAGCACCGTTATCTTTCTTCTCGGTAACGATGTAGTCTTCAATAACATTCATCGGTGGAAGAATATATCCTTCATCGCTAAAACCAATATCAGATGGTTTACTGAGCATGACTGCCCAAGTAGAAACAAAATCCCAAAAGTCTTGTTGCGCATGACCTTTCAGTCTCCAATCAGATGTAGAACCGCCATCGTGTACAAAATACATCGCAAGCATTTCGTTTCTTGTCATAATATTCAAGAATTCTGCATGATTACAAAGCTCGGTAGTATCGTTTGGAGAAGGAGTTGCTGTGCAACACAACTTATAAGGTGTATTCTTGAAATCCTCAATAAGAGCGGTTCTTGTCTTACCTGCAAAGTTCTTCAATATTGAACTCTCATCAAGAACGACCCCCCAAAATAGATAAGCATCTATGTTATCCATATTATCATAGTTGGTAATATAGATACCAGCATCCAAGTTCTGGTCGAATGTCGTAAGAGCAATCTCAGTTACTTTGTACCCGAAATGAACTCCTTCTTTGATTGTCTGACCTATAACACCCAATGGTGCAAGAATAAGAACAGGCTTATTAATGTGATTTACCACTTGTTGTGCCCATTCTAATTGCTGATACGTCTTTCCCAATCCACAGTCTTCAAACATAGCAAAGCGACCAACTTTCAATGCTCGCTTAACACAATACTTCTGAAAAGGGAACAGTAGAGGATTCAAATCGCTATACTCAACATCAAAACCGCTTTCTTGAACGGCAGTCTGTTTCTCAGAAAGGAATTTCAGATAACCGTCTAATTCTTTTGTATTCATATAATTAATCTGTTTTTAAAAGGATGCTTCGTCTCCTACGTTTCTAAAGACACACCACATGCCAAACTTACGAGAGGTTTTATTTCCTCTTGGTGCGTTTTCGATTCATACTCTTGTCCAATGAGCAACTCCACATCCTATTCTACGGCAACCTTAGTCGGCGTAGGGGCGGTTTACATAACTAACTATAAATTTTAAATAAATTATGAATGAAATTAAATCTCACAATAACTGTTTCCGTCAGGTGGGTAGTCGATTATCTTCCATTCGTTCTTCTTGATATGGATAGCTTCACGAAAAACCACAAACGGCTCACCATTATGACGTTTCTTGTTATGTGTAACAATCTTATTAATACACCCCTTGGCAGTTATTCTGAACTCCCTAAGAGAATGAGTGTACTTTGATTTCACATCACATACAATCAATTTTCCGTCTTCCCAAAATATGAAGTCTGGTTTATAGCTATGACCGCTAACCATCAGTCTTTTATCGTACCGAACCTTTGTTTTGAGTTGTTTCGGCACAATCATATAAAGGGATTTGAATATACTGAGTTTTACTTGCCTATGAATACAAGAAACTCTTTTATCTGCAAGGAGAATTTGGTGATACAGATATTCTTCCCTACTGTCGTATTCAGTTCCGTCACGAGCCAAACACTTGTGTTGCATTACCCTAACCATAACTAATACTCCTTAGATACGTTATAAGGATTTTTCACAAGGTTAGCGTAAGCCTCGCAACCATATCTCTGAACCTCTCCAGTGGAAAACTGAACGATGTAATCGCCTGTACGTGCTATCAAGCTGCCTCTTGTGCAATTATCCTTGATTTGAACCGTTATAGATTTGCCGTCCTCGCCTACATCAACCCTTGCCAAGAATCTTAGTTTTTTGAGCTGTTTCAGGTTGTCTCGGTGAACCTTTATGCTATATATTACTTTCATCTTTCTTTTT
>ERZ779643.1108-NODE-1108-length-19641-cov-4.742673_pt1 | contig 19641 bp, 10 predicted proteins | sample MGYA00511564_ERZ779643 | MGnify/ENA primary metagenome ERZ779643 (study PRJEB29588, sample SAMEA2147114) | human gut metagenome | biome: human gut; feature: human-associated habitat; material: faeces | place: Denmark | collected 2008/2010 ... | reverse complement strand
GGACGGCCTTCCGTCGTTTTGAGGCCGGATTGCTATGCGCGCATTTTTGCTTTCCAGCGAAGGTAGCCCGCGACTGCCAGCGCCGAGTAGAGGGCGTAAAGCCCCGCGGTGTAGGGCAGGTCCTTATAGAGGTAAAGCCCGACGGTCACCAGATCCACGACCAGCCACACGAGCCATTGCTCCACCAGCTTGCGCGACAGCATCCACACAAGCGAGAACTGCGCAGGCGTGATGCCCTTGCGCCGCGCCCAGCGCCCTACCAGCTCTGTCAGCGGCCTGTTGTAGCGCAGCGCCTGCGGAGTGAAACGCGGCAAATTATGGCGGCGGTCATCACTGCCGAAGCGGCTGTCCTCGCCTATCGTGCATGTCAGATAGCCGCGGCCGAGCGGACAATAGGGCACGAAGCCTATGCCAAGTTCTTCGAGCGTGGGGAAAATCTTAAGCTCAGGCTCGCGCCACCAGATGGCATACTCGCTCTGAACTGCCGACACAGGACACACGCTGTGGGCACGCCTGATGGTGCGGGCGCTTGCCTCCGACAGTCCGAAGTGCAGCACCTTGCCCTCCTTTATCAGCTGTGCCACGGCGTCGGCCACCTCCTCTATGGGCGTAGCAGGGTCTACGCGGTGCTGATACAGCAGGTCGATGTGGTCGGTGCGCAGCCGCCTCAACGAGCCCTCAACGGCCCGGCGCATATGGGCCACGCTGCTGTTGAGAGCCGTAGGACGACCCTCCTCAACACCGAATCCGAACTTTGTGGCTATCTTAACATTGTCTCTTATGGGCTGCAGGGCCTCTCCCACCCACTCTTCGCTTGTGTAAGGACCGTAAACCTCGGCCGTGTCAAACAGCGTAACGCCCTTTTCGTAGGCGCGGCGTATCAGCGCCACCATGTCGCGGCGGTCATAACGGCCGCCATAATAGCCCACCATGGGCAGGCAGCCAAGGCCTATGGGCGACACGCTCATGCCGCCCAGATTGCGGCGCTCGGCCTTAGTCTGCCGCCCCGTGCGCCCTTTATCCTTGCCTGTGGCAGCCATGGCGTCTGTGGCGGCAAGCACTCTCGACGTGCCCGTCAAGGCTCCGGCAGCCATGAGTGCCAGGCCCGATGCCGACTTTAAGAATTTTCTTCTGTCCATATCTTTCTGTCTTTTGGAGGTTAGTTGTTGTTTCTGTCGCAAAGATATGCCACGACAGAGCCGGCGCGGTATACAATTCTCATGCATAAGTACCATTTTCATGGTTTATGTTTCGCCGTTAAGGATAAATAGCGATATATTTGCATCTGCAACAACCAAAAAAGTTAAGGGCATGGCAAAGATTGAGAAGGTAAACACGGTGCACGACTATAACGCATACGTAGGACAGGCAGACGAGCACAGGCTGGCAAGCGTGATAAACTATGACGACCTGCCCCCGATAAGGCACAGCCTCAACAGCTACGGCATATACGGTCTGTTTCTGCGCGAGGACACGCTCGTAGACCTGACCTATGGCTGCGGCAGATACGACTACGACGAGTCTACGCTGATATGCGTGGCGCCTGGACAGACGGGCGGCAAGGAGGACAACGGCGAGAGAGTGGCTCTGAAGGGATGGGCCCTGCTGTTTCATCCCGACCTGATAAGAGGCACGTTTCTTGAAGGCAGGATGCACCGCTACTCGTTCTTTGCCTACAACGTGAATGAGGCTCTGCACATGCGCCCCGGCGAGCGCGACATACTCGTGGCATGCCTGAAGCTCATCAAGCAGGAGTTTCATGCGCCTGACGACGGCTGCCGCGACTCTATCATCGTGGGCCTGATAGACATCGTGCTGCAATACTGCTCACGCTTCTACAACAGACAGTTCAGCTCGCACAGACAGCAGAACAGCGACATACTGACACGCTTTGAGCAATTGATGCACAGCTACTACGACTCGGAAAGACAGCTTACGGACGGACTGCCTACCGTACAGGCATGCGCATCAGAGCTATGCCTCTCGAGCAACTATTTTGCCGACCTGATAAAGAAGCAGACCGGCATCACGGCCGGCGAACACATCCACCGCTTTGTGATGTCCATGGCCAAGAGCAGGCTGACGGCAGGCGAACAGGTGTGCCAGGTGGCCTACGCCCTCGGCTTTGAATATCCGCAGCACTTCAGCAGACTGTTCAAGAAGATGGAGGGATGCACGCCGTCTGAATATATAGCATCGAGAAGCAGGCGGTCTGACCATCGCTCTGACAACGCCAACACCGGTGTAACAGCCGGCTGATATATTCAGCATATCTGCACTGCCATCACGGCTGCAGAATCCATCAGCCGTTTGTAAACAAAAATGACATTTTCCGTCCGTTTGACGCTCTCAGAACGGCAACGGCGGGAGTGAAAGGGCTGAATGACGGGAAATATGGCGAAAAACGGGAGAAAAGATAAAACACTGATGTACAGCCACTTACATATAAACGCGAATCAAACGTACACGGCTCATGCTATGAAAGATGCCCTTTCAGGCTCTAAAAGGGCACCTTTTGCAGGGTGAAAGGCTGCGTTTTATGCATCAAAAGGATGCCTTACAGACCGAAAAAACAATGGGTTTCGGGCTGTTTCTGACGCTCTACAGCTAACAAAAGTTAAACAAAAGCATATTAGGACAGCAAGACATTAACATCTGTTATACATTGATTTCCTATAACGGAAAAATATTTTGTCCTGACTTTTTACCTCCATCTGCACGCTCACAGCGGCCGGTCAGACTCACTGGCGGCATACACATTTATTGCCGACAAAGCCAGACGCTCAAGTAATCAGTTTATCAGCTCACCAAACTTAATGCTACATGCAGCTATCAAAGGATAAAAGCTATACAACAAAGCGCAGACAATAAAAAACGAAAACATAATCGGCAACATAGCATAACAGCTACCGGCAAAGCTAGATTGAGGCGAAAGGCATACAGATATCGGCATCGTGTCGGAAACAGACTAAACATCCGGCACAACTTTATTCGGCACACAAAAAAACAAGAGAACATGCCTCGCCAGGCACATTCTCTTGAAATATAACAGCAATATCTTGTCTGCCTGCATTGGCATGACTCATTGCTAAATTAAAACAGTTATCTGACAATAATCTTGCGCACCTCACTGCCGCATTTAACGATGTATGCGCCAGGAGCCAACGCAAATGCTGCGGTGCCCTTAACGGCGGCAATGCGTGCCACTGTGCGGCCCGACATGTCGAACACGTTGACATCAAGCTGTGTGTCGGTTGTAACCTTCACTTCTCCACGTCCGACGCTGATGTCAACACCCTGGGCTGTCACAACGCCTGACACTGAGGCAGAGCCGTCCACGTCAATAAACTCTGATGCGTCTGACACAACCTCGCCCTCGCTGCCGTTACCGGCTGCAACCACGTAGTAAGAGTATTTCTCACCTTCACGCTTGTCAGGCGTATCCACGTAGAGGCTGTTGTTGTATGCTATGTCGTCCTTATATATGCGTGTAAGAGTTGTTCCGGCTGCCATTTCCTGAGTTATCTTCACGGCGTCGATAAACACCATACCCGTGGTGCCATAAGTGTCGTTCGAATCATCGAAACCTACAGCAAGATAGAAGCTGTTGCTTGCAGGCAAGTCGAAATCATAGTCTTTCATATCCTCGCTAAGCTCCACAAAGTTCCACTTGTCGCCTATAACCTCGCCTGTTATCGGGTCCACCAGCGCCACGCCGAGCTTCGTTCCGACCGTACAGTCAACCATCTTGGCCGATATTCTTACCTTCACAGCACCCGGATTGGCAGCATCGTTCTGGTATATCGGACTGTAAAGCATCGAGTAGGCACCCATGAGCGCATAATAGTTTTTAAGTCCGATCATGCCTTCTGCCAGCAGTGTGGTGGTGCCATACCAGTCAGGATAATTAGTATATTTGTTCAGGTTGCACTGTACGTCATTATATACAGGCGAACTGACGGTTCCCGTTGTAACCTTGTCAAAGGTCTCGTCGTCAAGGACAAACGTTCCGCTCTCAGGAATCTTGTAGTCAGACAGCGTCACAACCTCATAATACGTAGCTCCTTCAACAGCGCTCCAGTTGGCTCTGAAGCCGTCATTGCTCACCTCAGTGGCAGCCACAGGCGCTTCGAGCGATTCTACGGGCTCTTTAGCAGAGATGATGGCCGACTCGGCAGAAACATCCGTTCCGTCAGTGGCCTGTACCGAGTAATAATACAGGCGGCCTGGCTCCAGTCCGGTCAGAGTCTTGCTCGTTTCAGTGGTCTCAAAGTCCTTCTCTACATACTGCGGCTGGTTATCTACAAAATAAAACACATCGAGCAGATAGGCCGAAGCACCCTGAACGGGCTCCCAATTAGCAGTAAATCCGGTTGAAGTGATGTCACTGGCAGAAAGCGCCACAGGTGCGCTTATAGGCTCAGGCTCAACTACGCTGCCTCCGGTCTGGCAGACTTCAATGTCGTCTATAAATACAGGAGCATCACCGAAGAACTGCAATGCAGTCTTGGCAGCGCCGTTTCCTTCGAACGAGACACTGACACTCTTCCATTCCTCCGTACAAGGCAAGTATCCGCCAAAGCCCTGACTTGCTCCTTCTGTCTGCCCAACGACGTATACCTTAGTGTCGCCAGACTTAGATCTGTATGAGAAATTGACCACAAAGTTACCGTTATCAGCAGAAAGGTCGATTACCGGAGTCATAAGAAGAGCCTCGACACCGTCAGCCAGGAAGCAGCAGCCTCCGGCCTGATAAATGTTGATGCCGCTCCATCCGTATGTGCTGATATAGTCCTGCATTATCACTCCTTCTGACGTCAGTATGTTTGTCATGTCGGGGTTCTCTTCCGAACCTGCCGTAAACTTGCTGAAATCTTCACCCAGCACAACTTCCATGTTATCCGCCTCAGGTGCCATGGCACGTGTCGTTGCCATCGGCGTTACACGAATCTGCGCCACACGCTCCTTGCTGATTGTGTTCAGACGGGCCAGACGACTTGTCGGACGTTTTGCCGTCCACACTCGTCCGCCGTCAGGAGCAGCACATACATCAGGTGAAACCAACAGCAGACCGAGGGCCATTGCAGGTAACATATTCTTTATATTTCTAATTCTCATCGCTATTCAGTTTAAAATTTATTTTAATATTACTTTTCTCACTACGGCTGTATCACCGCAGTCAACCTTTACGATACATATACCCTTTGCAGGAACAGTCATGCTCACAGTGCCGCCGTTTGTAGTGCCGGATGCGAGCAATTGGGCTGAAGCCGAATAGACATTAATGCTGGCACTGCATGCCGTACTTACGGTTATGCCGCCGGCCGACGGCTCTACCGTTACGCCGTCAGTGGTTATGTCTTTTATTCCCGTGGTTACATATATCGAACGCTCCACCGGAGACGACTCGTTGTTACCCTCATACAGGCACACCACTCCATATTTGTTGACACCCTTCTGCACGGTGTTGTCTACGAAAGTGCGCGTAGACGTAAAGCCTATGAGCTCACCATTGCGGTAAACGTTAAAACCGATAGGATATTCAGCATCAGTCTGTGGGTTATAGTTTTCATCGAACACAGGAGATTCGCCTGGCACGAAGTCGGCCTTGTCGGCAGCTGGCTCCAGCGTTGCCTTAAGCAGCGGGTTGAGCTGAATAAGGTCATCTCGCCATACGCCATCATAGAGAACGAGGTTGCCTAGTCCCGGCGTATATGTTTCGCCGTCACATATGATGCGGAATCCGCCGTCACTAGTTTCACCATATACGCCTACCATATAGTCATATCCGGGTTCTATAAATGTAGGAGTTTCAAAATCTTTCACGCACCAGTAGCCTGAACCATACTCCGTTATGTCACGCTCATTGACAATCTTCATATCGTCTGAACCTGCCGGAGCACGCCACACTCTTATCTTATAGCTCGTAGTGCGCTGTGCAGAGAACGGGAAAAATCCCACACCTGTTATGGCATATCCCACATAAGAACGAAGGTCTTTCTCATTGAAACGTTGTGCAAAATCGGTTTCATTAGAATACACATACTGGTAAATTACATCTGTATAATCGAGGTTCGAGCGCGACAGGTCTGTGTTCATGTCCCACGTAAGCTCAACACCTTCTGCGTTTTCCTTGGTCGACAAAGACTCAATACGGTTTTCCGGAAGTCGTACCGTAGCCTCAACAAACGGTGAAACGAGTCCGTTCTCATACTCTACATCCATCTTATAGTTGACAATAATCTTTCCGGGATCTTCATCAAGATAAGTCAGTTCATTTGTAGTTGCTATGAGCACACCATCTCTGAAAATGCGGTAATTCTTTATATCATCAGCCTCCGGTGCCTCCCATTCCAAAGTAACAATATTACCCTTCGCCTTCGCTGTAAAACTATTCACGGCAGGAGGAACATCATTCATGGTTATCTTAAACGAAACCTTGCCGTCAACGTCCGTAATATCGCTCAAAGAGAAATAAGAATACTTACCGTCATTTGAGTGAGTAGAAGGTGTTGTCAAGTCTGACCATGCAGTCTTTCCCGTTGAGCCAGGGAAGGGAGCACCGTCAGAGTTGATGTCACCGTAAGATTCAGGATTGTACGTAGGATCTGTCGTTGCCGATGCACATACAGTGTAAAGTCCCTGCAGATAGTCACAATTCACAGTATTCATCTCGGCAGTTGCATTGATGCGGTTTTCATCTACATGATATATTATTAGTCCGTGACCGGGCAACTCCTTATCAAACATCTGTACCTGTCTGTTCTCCAGCACGAAATAATCGCCTTTACGCATCGTATTCACTATATATCCTACCGGTTCATCAGTTGCGGCGGGCATGTCTGTTATGGTCGTTGTCTTGTCGAGCACTTGCGGATTAACCCATCCGAACTGTATCTTCTGCCACATATTAAGACTTGAAGGCGTGTCGCCAGGCAGCTTGTGCTCGTTCCAAATACCGTCAGCCATAAGGTCCCATATGCCGGTACCGGAGAAATATCCTCCCGTTTCATAATCCGTGTCATAATAATCAGGTGCTCCCAGATTGTGTCCAAACTCATGACAAAGCACTCCAACAGTGGTCATCTGCAGACCATAAGTAGCATTATCTATGAGGATTTCTGGCTGTATAGTGTATTTCTTAATACGAACACCATTATATGTCATGTCAAGAAGCTCGCTGCTGTGCGACCAGATGTCAGAAGTACTGCCACTTACCTCCTGTCCCATACCCTGATGTATTATAGAAAGTCCGTCAAGTTCACCGTCGCCATCGTTGTCAAACTGGTGAATATCGATGCTGTCGTCTAGAAGAGAAAGGGCATCACGGATAAGAGCCGTCATGTCCTCCGTACCATAAAGAGCCTTTGATCTGGGCAGCTGTATCCATCCAACAACAGTAGTCTCGATGTCGAGCTGCTTGTAAGATGTTTCCAGATAATAGTCACGGAAGCTTCCCGTACCATTATAGTTCTCGGCATTCATCAGTTCGCGGAAATTGTCCGCACCAAACGTAGGCTTGGTATCGGCAAAGTTTACAAGCAACATCAGCAGCTTGCGCTTTCCTGTCAAGGGGAATGTTCCATTAATCTGAAGAGCCTTGTTAGGACCAGCCGGACTCAGCCTCATGCCGTCCGTCTTTATCATGTCCTTACGCCTGAGCAGCTTCGACTTGTCGACAGCATGTCCGGTGCTACCAAAATATTTATCTGCTGCTATAATTGTTCCGTTACTGTCCTTGCCTGCATAGCACAGGAAGCCGCTGTCTGACCTTTTCAGCACATATCCGTCAGTCGACTCAAGCCAATGATTATGCTCATCGCCGATAATGCGATAAGTAACCACTGTGCCGTCAGGCTGAATAAACTTTACTGGTTTCGGATATGCCGGCACGCTGTGAGCCGGCATATTCGATAGTGAGAAAAGGCATAATGACGCTAAAAATATCTTTATAAATCTCATGCCTTAAATTATTTTAAAACCTTAACACTGCTGCCACCCGCGCTTATAACGTAGATGCCCTTATTCCAATTGTCGGCAGGAATGACAACCTCGCCTCCTTGGGTCTTGCCAGAAAATACCTGAACGCCTGAAACGCTGTACACTCTGACATCCTCGCCGTCAGAAAGTCCGCTTACGCGATAGTTGTTGCCATCAGCTGAAATTTCAAGTTCTATGCTGCTGTTTTCAACCTCACCGATAGCAGAAACGTCCTTCTTATTAAACTTAACCCATGGCATTACGCCGAAGCTATAGCCTGCAAGAGCCGGGCAGAACTCATCAGCACGACACCATTTGCCGTCAACTTCATAAGTGCTTTCAGGCAGTGCCTTTTCCGGTTTAACATATAATGTTGTCTGCTTATTTGCATGTACTCTGGTGTCAAATCCTATCCAAGAGCGGTAGAGGCGTCCTTCTGTCTCATCATAAAGGTCAAGCTCGTCGAACTCGAATGCCACATAGAACGTACCCTTAACCTTAACCGGCTCGTCGAAATGTATTGACTGTCTTACAGGCAGATAATATCCTGCATCACCAAAGGTGGTGATAAGTTTGTCTGTCTTAGTGGCAACAGGATGTTCAGCATCCAGGGCACCATCCTTATCAGGATAAATGACAACACGATAGGTCTTTTCCTTGTCGTTGATACTTCCCTCGCCGATGTCATTGATGAAGAGGCTGTACATGTTTGTCATGATTGACAGAGAAGAGATGTCGAGGGTAACGTCGTCAGGAAGCTCGAAACGCTCGGCAACAGAGCGGTAATAAGGATTGACTCCGACAACATAGTCGTAGTAATTGTCGTAGGTATCAACGTCTTTCACTTCGCCTTCTTCACTGTAAGCCGGAGTGTCAGTCTGCTGGAATATCTTGTCGCTGACTTCTGATGTTGTAGTGAATGCGTCATCGACATCACTCTCAAGGTCATAAACGTCTGTGCTGAACATCTGTGTACACTCAGTAGTGCCGCCCTCGTTGGTTGCCTGAAGCTTTATTGTGTAAGTACCAGCTGCCGGGAATGTTATCTCAGGCTCTGCAGCCTCATCGTCTGAAATAACAGCGTCATTGTCAACAGTCCATTTATATGACTCTGCATCAGCCGACATGTTAACCATCTTTATCTTCTGTCCTTCAAAGATGACAGAACTGCCGGTAAATATAGAGTTAAGGGTGTTGTCGATATAGAACAGCGCCGTAGGCGGAAGAACATCTCCTTTTTCTCTTACCGAGAAGTTGTCTATAGCGATATGACCATCATTGGCCGTTGAAGAGCAAGCATACATGGCGAAGCAATACTGACCGTCTTCGGCTGGAGTAAAGTCTTTCTCTATCTTTGTCCAGTCCTTCACTGCAGTGTCCTTTATCTCCTCCAGAACCATTGTCTGGGCGTCAGACTCATGAGCTGTACCTGCCGTGAGCTTAAACGACGGATTAACGCTGCCTGTGCCAGGCATGTAGAGATACATAGACACTGTATATGTTGTTCCGCCCTTCATGTCGAGCATGGGCGAATATGCCACGTCGTTTCTGTTAGGCAGAATTGACGACTGAGCAATCATATAATACTCGCCTGATACTGCAGGTTTGTTTTTCAGGCTTGCAGTAATCCATGGTGTCTCGCCCGTGCTGGCCCATCCGATGGGCAGATAGTCCTTGCCTGAATAGTGTGATGCGTCGTCATAGGTCTCCACATAAGGTATCTCTGCCTTCCATGCCGGCTCCTCGCCGCCTCCGCCTTCGCTTACAGAGAACGTATCGAAGTAGACATCACCGGCTGTCGGTATAACAGAACAGCACCAAAGGCCGAAGCAATACTGGCCGTCGGTCTCAGGAGTGAACGTCAGTTTCATTTCCTTCCAGTCGCATTCGCCCTCTTCCTTTGCCAGCTCATAAATCTGCGCATCGGCAACCTGAGCAAGTCCTGCTGTTATCTTCATGACAGGATTACGTCCGTTCTGGGCCATATTCTTCATCATAACCCATACTGAAACTGTATATTCCACGCCGGCTTTCATCTCAAACATCGGTGAGAATGCAACATCCGTGCGGTTGCTGCCCTGAGGATAGCCAGACACGATGGCGCTTGTACCCGACTGAGCCTGAACTCCGTACCAGTCAAATGTCTGATATACAGCAAACGGCGTTTCGCCAGCCACTGCCCATCCGGCAGGCATCTCCTCGTCGGCTGTGGTGTCGAAGCTCTCGGCATAAGGCAATTCAGCCACGTTGCCGGCAGCTGCCGACTCGCCTTCGCTTACAGAGAATGTATCAAAATATACGTCGCCTGCCGTCGTAAGAACAGAGCAGCACCAAAGACCGAAGCAATACTGGCCGTCAGCTTCAGGCGTATATGTCACCTTCACTTCCGTCCAGTCGCACTCGCCCTCCTGCTTTGTCAGCTCAACGGTGTGAGCGTCAGAGGCCTGAGCCGTGCCGACGGTTACTTTCATAATAGGATTACGCCCGTTTTGGGCTGTGTTTCTCATCTTTACCCATACAGTCATTGTATATTCCACGCCGGCCTTCATCTCGAACATCGGCGAGTATGCAACATCTGTGCGATTACCTGTCTGAGGATATCCGGACACCAGTGCGTTTGCACCTGATTGTGCCTGAACCCCATACCAGTCGAATGCAGGATAAACGGCAAAAGGAGACTCGCCCTCGACGGCCCAGCCTGAAGGCATCTCTTTCTCTGCCGTGTTGTCGAAATTCTCAGAGTAAGGATACTCTGTAACACTTTCAGCTGCCACAGCATAACTGCAGAACAATGTGCTGAGAAAGCAGAATAAGGTAATCAGTTTACTCATATCACAATTAATTTTAGTTAATAAAATAGCGAAATTACACAGACACAATGAAATATTATTTCGCCTTATCGTTTACAACGATATATCACAAAATAGCGTTCTTTCCAAATATTTTGACGATTAAATGACAAAAATAGCTTATTTAATGTAAAACATACACTATAAAGAATATTTAATAAATAACGCTTTATTTTTATAAATGTATATTAAAAACATGGCTTAAATTCTGCTGAAAACCGACATTGCATCCTTGCAGCAGAACCGACGTATATACCTGATTATAAGACGAATACACGTAGCATAAACATATATTAAGACAAAAACAGACGACAGACATGACTATTATTGTCAGATACCATCAGAAGGCAAAAGGCCATGCAAGACCAGACATAAGGCCCGACAAATAGTAAACAGCAAAACAGAGATAAAAAACATTTTGAAACATCACAAGCTGACAGAGAAAACTTTTGTAACATACCAATTTACATACCAACAGAGAATACAGCCGTAAGCAAAAGTAATAAAACTTGACAATTGATGGAAAAAGCCATTGAACGTTGCTGCCTCATGTTATTACTCATATCCGGTTTATATTTAAGTTTATGCCGCCACACGAGTGTCTTCGCCATATCATGCTGCAACAGCAAGATATACATAACGGCACAATTTTGTAAACAAAAATGACATTTCCCGTCCGTTTGACGCCCTCAGAACGGCAACGGCGGGAGCTAAAGGGCGGAATGACGGAAAATATGACGAAAAACGGCAGAAAAGATAAGATACTGATGCACAATAACTTATACACAAACACACATCAAACGGACACGGCTCATGCTATGAAAGATGCCCTTTGAGGCTCTAAAAGGGCACCTTTTGCAGGCTGAAAGGCTGCGTTTTATGCATCAAAAGGATGCCTTACAGACCGAAAAACAATGAGTTTCGGGCTGTTTCTGACGCCCTACAGCTAACAAAAGTTAAACAAAAGTATATTCGGACAGCAAGGCATTAACATCTGTTATACATTGATTTTCTGTAACGGAAAAATATTTTGTCCTGACTTTTTACCTTGTCTCATGCATGATTTGCACCTCCGTTTGGATTTATTATATGCCGGCAAGGCTATATAATACTCATGAAGGAAACGCAACGTCAATATGTCTTTTTCAAAATATTATGCCACATTTAAAATTATATTTATTACTTTTGTGCGCTATTTGGTTTAGATACAAACCGGCAAACAGAGTCGCTACTATGAAAAAATACAAGATATTCATTATTATCTGCGCACTGCTCACCACATGCGCGGCATTTGGTTCCGGTGACACGAAATATACTAAGCTCGTGAAGAAGGTTTCGGCCAAACCGACGGCTAACATAATGAATATTGCAGACAAATATGCGGCAAAGGGCAAAGACGGCGAAGCCCTCGTGCTGTATGCCATAGTATATAACAGGTTTGACCCCAATGCTGCCGACAAGGAAAAGGACATGTGCGCGCTGGCAAGGAAGAAGGCCGGCACGCTATACTATGACAAAGGCAACTACATAAACGCCCTCGACGAGTTTATCAACGGCGTGAAGATCAGCGAGGCGTGCTCCAAACCCACGTATGCGGCAAGTCTGTATAACTACATAGGCAACATCTACTGCATCTTTCTCGACTACGAGAAGGGCATACGCTACTATCTGAAGGCGTATGACCTGAGCAAGAAGTATCCCGACAGGAAGATGCAGCACAGCGTGCTCGTTAACCTGACCGGCATGTACAGCTATTACATCAAGGACATCCCGAAGGCCAAGAAGTATTATCAGCTGTCTGAAAGCACGAGAGACAAGAACAACAAGACCGACACGTTCATGAGTTTCTACACGCTAAGCCTGATACAGATAAGCGAGGGCAACATCAAGCCTGCCATATCAAGGCTGAAATGGCTCGCCGGATATGCCGCAAAGGAGAAGCTGGAGCCGAGATTCCGCTGCTTTGCCTATCAGGAGATTTACAGCGCCTACAGGCAGCTGGGGGTAAAAGACTCTACGCTTAAATACATGCATCTGTGCGACCGGACGGCACAGAAATACAACCTTCAGCACACGTTCGTCACGACGACCAAGAGCCTTTCTGACTTTTTTCAGGAGAAGGGCGACATAGCCATGTCTAATCTCTACAAGTCGCGCTATCTCGACATCATGGACTCGATTTATGACATGAGAAAGTTCGACATGGTAAAAAACTCGCTGCTCAACTACGAGATATACAAGACGACAAAGGAGATAGAAGACCTGCGCACAAGCCAGCACGAGAGGATGCAGACCATCAGGATGCAATGGGTGATAATGTGTGCCGTGGCTGTTGTGGCGCTTACCACAATATTGTTTCTCTTCATCGTATGGAAGCAGAAGAAGAGAATACACAAGGGATATATCAACCTGTACAAAATCAACCACGACTTCATAGAGACGCAGGAGTTGCTGACGAACCGACTGCGCAAATGCCGTACAGAAATAAGCGAGAAAAACGACATAATAGACAGCCTGAGGCAGGAACTCGGCAACGCGAAGGACACGGAAGAAAGCACAGCCGAGGAGGGAATAAAATATCAGACGAGCAACCTGACCGACGGACAGATGCAGACCATAGCCGACGCCATAGGCAACGTGATGGAGAACACCACGGAGTTTTGCGACTGCAACTTCTCTCTCAGCAGGCTTGCCGACCTTGTGGGGTCTAACAGGTCGTATGTGTCGCAGGTTATTAACGACTCGTTCCAGAAGACATTCAACGACTACGTGACGCCTTACAGAATACACCTTGCCTGCAAGCGGCTCACCGACAGGGTCAACTACGGCAACTTCACGATGAAGGCTATAGCCGAAAGCGTGGGCTTCAAGTCGTACACCGCATTTGTCAATGCATTCAAGAAGATTACGGGCATCACGCCTTCTATATATCAGAAGATAGCCCTCGACAACAATTCTAAAGAGTAGTCTGCCTTCCGCCTGCGCCGCCGAGGGGCATAAACGCCCTGTCTGCCATAAGCATCAGGGCGCATCGCCGTTGCCGTATGGGGCTTTTTGCAGTCTTATTTTCAGCATGCATGGCATGCAATTCGATAAAACACAGCCGGCAGTACGATGCAGTAAAACGACCCGACGGCTGAAAACAAGAATCTTATTACAGCGTAAGGCCATGCGCATGCCAGTGGTCTGTCTTGGCTTATGCAGGCCGCATAACAAGCAAGCCCGAGCCAGTCTCACGACCAGCCCGGGCTGAAAATTATCGATATTCTACTTTACTGATGCTTAATCTTACAGACTAATCTCTCTTATGGCCTCTATCAGGCGCTTGAAGTCGGCAGGATGCACGTCGCCGATGTTGCCTATGCGGAACGTGTCGGCCTGCGAAATCTTGCCCGGATATATCACGAAGCCCTTGGCCTTAAGCTTTGTGTAGAAGTCCTTGAAGTTGAAGTCGGCCGACGGATAATAGAACGACGTTATCACGGGCGACTGCTCCTCGTCGGGCAGCAGCGTCTTGTAGCCGAGGCTGCGCATGCCCTCCACCAGCGTGCGGTGGTTCTCAGCGTAGCGTGCATGGCGTGCCTCCACACCACCTTCAGCCTTCAGTTCCTTCAGTGCCTGCATGAAGGCGCGCACCACGTGAGTGGGAGAAGTGAAGCGCCACTTGCCGTGTCCGCTCTCCATCGTCTGCCACTGGTCATACAGGTCGAGCGACAGCGAGCGTGCAACGCCCTTGCATCCTTCGAGCAGCGAGCGGCGCGCAATGATGAAGCCGAAGCCCGGCACGCCCTGTATGCACTTGTTGGCACTGCTTATCATGAAGTCGATGCCCAGCGCAGCCATGTCTACGGGCACTCCGCCAAAGCTGCTCATCGCGTCCACTATCAGCGTCTTGCCGTGCTTCTTTACAACGGCTGCAATGTCGGCAAGCGGATTGAGCACTCCGGTAGTGGTCTCGCAGTGAACCACCGACACGTGTGTCGTCTCGGGATGACTAGTCAGATATTCGTCTATCTGCTTCGGGTCAACGGGCTGAGTCTCCTCAAAGCGCATCACGTGGAAGTTCAGATGATAATAGTCGGCTATCACGCCCATACGCTTTCCGTAGGCTCCGTTGGCAGCCACGAGCAGATGGTCGTCGGCCTTTATCACCGAGCCGAGCGTAGCCTCAACGCAGAAGCTGCCGCTGCCCTGCATCAGCACTGCCGTATATTCTTCGGGGCGGCTCGACGCCAGCTCCACGAGCTCTTTGCGTATAACCTCAACAATGCCTATATTATAGTCTTCGTCCCATGTACACCAGTCGCTCATCATGGCTTCCTTAACGGTGTCTGTGGTTGTCAGTGGTCCGGGTGTAAGTAATAAGTATGGTCTCATGTCGTTACTGTTTTTTATCGTTATTATCTATGCTCTTCAAGTTCCGGCCGCCGTGCGGCGGCTGTCATGCTTGTGTATGCTTATCTGTTCATTCGTGCGTTAATGCTGTCTATCAGTCCGGGCAGCTCAGTTATGTCGTCCACCACAAAGTCGGCGCCTGCTGCATACATGCGGTTGCGCACGCATGCCATGCGTCTTTTCAGTTCGTCGGCAGGCATGGCAGCCACCTCGTCGCGCGTCAGAGCCAACTCGTTGCTGCCCAGTATCACGCCCACGCTCCACACTCCGGCGTTAGCTCCCTCCTTGATGTCGGCAATGGTGTCGCCGAATTTCACAACCGAATGGCGCGATGCCACATCCAGGTCGCACATGTTCTTGTATATCATGTATGGCTTCGGACGTCCGCCGGGCATGTTGTCAGACGTAACACAGTTGTCAACGGTATAGCCTTTCTCGGCCGCAGCCTTTATCACAATGTCCATCATGGTCTTGGTGTAGCCCGTGGTAGATCCCAGCTTTATGCCCTGTGCCTTTAGCGCAGCCACCGTCTCAACCACTCCGTCGATAGGATCCGAATAGTCGGCCAGCGTAGCCATCAGCTTGTCCTGAAAGCCCTTGTAGCATGCCTGCACGTCGTCCTCGTTGTAGTCGCGTCCGTATTTTTCTGAAAACTCTTCCCTAACATGGTCTATGGCGAACAGAGCGCGTATCTCCTCTATCTTTGTCAGACCCATATGGGCGCGGGTTTCTTCCGCCGTAACGGTAAGTCCCATGTTCTTGAAACACTCAACGAAGGCTGCCACCGGAGCGAAGCATCCGTAGTCAACGGCCGTTCCGGCCCAGTCCATAATCACACATTCAATCTTGTTCATATTCTTATTACTGTTTAATGTTCTTTGTTTGTATTATTCCGTTTGCTTTTATTTAGCCATGCTCACCGTGCCGTAGAGCTGTGCGTCGCCGGCTCCGGCCTCGTCGGTACTGCGTTTCGGCCTTCCTGCCTGCAGCATATACACCAATGCTCCGATAAACATCACGCAGCACGCAACTCCGATAAATATGCTCATATGGTTGTAGAACACAGTCCAGTCGACATGCGACGCTCCCAGCTCCTTGAACATCAGCAGGGCGAGCGTGCCCACATAGCCGATGAAGTCGATGGTTATGATGAAGAATCCCACGTTGCCGCGAATCTTGAAGCAGGCAATGAAGCGCTCGAAGAATATTGTCTGGAAGCTCAGATATGCTATGTCGATGCAGAAGGTCTGCATGAACAGCCATGCCGTGGCGGGCATCGACAGCGCGGCATGCCTTGCTCCGACAAACGCCAGAGCTGCCATTCCGGCGGCAGACACGCCAAGCAGGATGCAGAGTGTCTTCAGATGGCTCTTCACTGTTGACATCACGGCGAACACTCCCAGCAGGACGAGCGTGGCAATGCCGTCGATATAGGCGAAGACCCACGACGAAACGCTGTGAACGTCGATGATGCATACAATGAAGTCTTCCTTTATGTCGCGCTGCACTGTGAGCAGAAGGTTGGCTATGAAGAGCATAAGCAGCACGGGCATAAACCTGCGGAACAGCTGCATGCGCTCTCTGGCGTTGAGAGTCACGCGCTCCGAACGCGACGCTATGTCGGCAGCCGTGGGGCGCGGCAGCTTGGTCATCACCCACCCTGCGAGGCATAACAGCGGGAAGGCCACTGCCCCTATCAGGGCCGGCATCCAGAACTCGCTGACGTGGAGCGTGTGGAGCGCATAGAGTCCGAGCGACTTTGCCACGCCCGAGCTCAGGGCCATGCTCACTCCCATGATGCTCGCCAATATGTCGGTGGTGCGGCGTCCTTCAAGAAAACTGAATATCACGCCCCACATACAGCCCAGCGACAGGCCGTTGAAGAAGAGTGCGAAGATGTTGAGCGGCGCAGGCACGAGGGCAAACGTCAGCAGCGACACCTCCGACAGGGCTGCCGAACCGACGATAAACTTCAGGCGGTTCTGCGGCTTAAGCTCTGATATAAACTTTATGCCGAGCATCTTGGCGCACACATAGCCTATTAGCTGAATCATGCTGACCACAATCTTGTAGTCCATGCCGGCTATCTGCATGCCGTCGAACTCGGCTGCCGTGAACGGCTTGCGCAGGGCATACACGAGCGAATATGAAAGCAGGGCCGTGCCTCCTGCCCAGAATACGAAAAGCCAGTCGGGCATCGCCTTGCCGTTGCCTCTCAGGCGCTGTATTATGTTTAGAATCTTTTCCATTTCAATATTTGCAGTCATTCGGTTTCGGGTACAAAATTAGCATCGTGCAGGCAGCGCAAAAATGAATAAATCATGAATAATAGGCCGTAACAATTCAGTAAAATGATTGTAACCGGATAATAATTTTTCTGTTGCCGGAAAGAAACCCGAATGTAACACGGATGTAATATGTTTTAATACGAAAAGGCCTATCTTTGCAGTGCAATTACCATTCAGTGAAATTATGAAAGAGCTTAGAGAGATATACGACCGCATAACCTATCTGAGACAGAAAGGCATGAAAATGAAGGACATAGCAGGGTGCATCGACTTTGCACCGAGTGTGCTTTCGGCCCTTTACACCACCGTGCTGCCGGCCTTCTTCAAGAACATAGAGAAGGGCGAGAGCCATGAGGCTGCGCTCGACAACGCCCTGATATGGGTCAACAATGTTTCAAAGAAGAAGCTGCTGGGCTCTATTCCGGCCATGAAGAAGGTGCTGTTCTCTGACGACATCATACCTGTTGTGCCTGAAAGCGAGACCGCCAATCCCTTCATATCCGAGCTTGAGCGCAACATGAAGCGCACTGCCGGACAGATAGCCAACTACAGCGGCATATACATGAGCTACAGCGTGTCGTCAGGCTCGCTCGCAATGAAGCTCGAACCTTATATCATAACGCCGGCGGCCAACGGCAACTACGTGCTCGTTGGGCACAACAACGCCTACGGAACTACACACTGGGGTATTGCGATGATGAACGGCATAAACCACATCTACCTGATGTTCAACGAGAACAAGGAGCCTCAGCTTGCCCTGTTCAACATCTGCCTGAAGATTCCGATGTACGACAGACCGCCGTTTCTGAGGGGCGTCTACACTTGCTTCGACTACAACTACAATCCCATTGCAAGGCGCATTCTCTTCGTGAAGCTGTCAGACAGCACCTCGCGCGAAGACTTCGCGAAGCTAAAGGGATGTCTCAAAACACGCGAGGAACTGAGCGAGCAGGAGCGCAAATATTATGAATATACGTGCGGACAGGAGGATGTGGTGCGCATGTGCAACATTCCCTCGCCCACCATGCACGAGGACGACCTGATGACGGAGAAGCGCATTCTGGCAATGAACACCGCCACAGAAAGAAAACCCATGCAGCTGCATGACGGCAGCAGGCATGATGAAGGCTGACAGCCATATGGCTGAAAGCATGGTATGAATGCACTTTGCACATGACATCGTCTTACGGCGGCAGCACAGACGGCAGCTGGCTGCCCTACATGTAGCAGCATAGAGCCTCACGGCTACAGGTCAGAATAATTACATCTGCCCGGCAGAAGCCGCTGAAAACAAGGCATGAGGCAACGTATATGAACTTTTAACACTAAACCATAGTAACAAAAAGGGCACAAATGCGTTTTTATATCAACGCCCTGATTTAAGGGGTATAAGAACGGAAATAACGTAAAAGCAATATTGTTACTATGAACTTTTCCCTGAAACTTACAATTGTATCAGTAGCCGTCGCACAGACCGTATGTGCCGGCGGAAAGGCTATTAACGACGGCGTAGACCCGCCAGCCGTGGTTGCGGCATGGAGCACGCCGAAGGATTATCAGAAGATTATCGACATAAACTTCAGCGATGCCATGTGGCCCGGACAGACATGGGCCGGCAAGACCGGAGCCGACAGTCCGGAACAGGCCGACGGCGGATATGTCAACACGATAATAGACGTGCCTGTCAACGGCGGCAGCGATGTTACATATCCCGTGATGTTCCACAACTGCACCTTTGCCAACAAGAAGAGCTACAACGGCTTTGCGGGTGCAACGGCGGCCTTCAGCCGGCAGTATTACCTCGGACAGAGCGCCACAGGCAAGGGCAACCGCTATGCCAACGACTGGACGGCAAAGGGGCACACGGCCTATCTGGAGGACAACATAAAGCGCGACAAGGACGGAAACATCGTCTACGGCGAGGCAGGATTCGTGCAGATGTGCAGCGCTCCGGCCACGGCAGGACATGACAACGCGACAAAGGGCGAGTCGCAGCACGGATGGGTGGAGATAGACCACATACCATACGTTGAGCGCGTGCAGTGGTCGTGGTCGTCTACATCATGGGGCCGCGGCATAAAGTGCGACATAAAGATAGGCAACGGCCAGTGGAAGCCGCTGGGATGGGT
>ERZ779643.1097-NODE-1097-length-19774-cov-2.968710_pt1 | contig 19774 bp, 20 predicted proteins | sample MGYA00511564_ERZ779643 | MGnify/ENA primary metagenome ERZ779643 (study PRJEB29588, sample SAMEA2147114) | human gut metagenome | biome: human gut; feature: human-associated habitat; material: faeces | place: Denmark | collected 2008/2010 ... | reverse complement strand
CTGCGTTAAGTTTCTTTGCCATTATAAAACTTCTCCTTGTAAAAATATTTTATTACAATCGTGGTAATAACGAGCTTTCGCTCTCCCAGATTTATAAACTCATTCTGCGGACGAAGCGTCGTCCAGTCTTTCTATCTGATACAATTCCAGCTCCACGGGAGTGAGACGGCCGAACATACTGACCGTGACCTTGCACTTGCTGTTTACGGGATCCACGGCGTCTATCGTGCCGACAAAACCTTCTAACGAGCTGTCGATGATGCGCACCGTTTCGCCCACATGGAAATCGGTGACCACAACCGTGGGCTTTTCGAGATGCAGGCGTTTTACTTCGTCATCGGTAAGCGGCAGCGGTCTGCCCTGCGGACCGACAAAACCCGTAACTCCGCGCGTATTGGTGATCATATGCCACATGCTGTTGTCGTAATCCATTTTAATAAACACATATGTGGGCATCAGCCGGCGCTGCACTATCTTGCGCTTGCCGTTTGCCTTTTCTTCCACTACGTCTTCCATGGGGATGACAATTTCGCGCAGCCTGTCTATGCAATCGTTTTTCTTGAACACCAGCTCCAGGTTGTCTTTTACCATGTTTTCATAGCCGGAATAAGTGTGAAGAATATACCACTTTACGTTTTCTTCTCCCATTTCGTACTCCTTTTACTTTAATAGCAGCCGATACAAAAGTCTCCGCGATGTTTTAATCGGTAAAACGCGGCACGCCGGGCGGCGCCTAAAACTTTTTGAAAATCAGACTGATGAGCTGTCCGAGAGCCTGACGGAATTGCTGGAAACCTTGTCCGAGTATCAAATCAAACACGGTGAGCACAACCAGAAACAGCAACACGACGGCAATAACCGCGCCCAATTGTTTCATTGTCTCGCCGAAAGACGGCCACGTAACTTTTCTGAGTTCGCCGAACGTCTCCTTTATTGATCTTTTCATACGCTTAAACCAAGACTCTTTCGCATTGTTCTTGGGCGTGGGTTTTCCCTTTCCGGGCGTGGTCTGCGTAACGTCTTTCATAAATGGTACTCCTTATTTCGTCTCTTTATGAATGGTGTGCTTTTTGCAAAATCTGCAATACTTTTTAAGTTCGATACGATCGGGATCGTTCTTCTTGTTTTTCATATTGTCGTAATTGCGCTGCTTACATTCGGTGCAAGCCAAAGTAATTTTATTTCTCATAACAGGCCTCCTGTTTTCTTTGCATACTTGAAAAGACACCCCTTCGAGAGTGGTGCTATAAAAATATACCACTTTTATAAAGGGATGTCAAGCATTTTAATGCCTATAAAAAGATTTTTACGAGTTTTTATATGTTTTTTTGCGTTATAGGCGAAAATTCCGTCCGTCACTGCCCGTCGAAATACTTTTGCGTCATTTTGAGTATTTTGTCGGTGGCAAACCAAAAGAAAAAATCCGTTGGGATGCTCACCGCCGCAAAGAGTACGAACAGCGCCCATACTCCTATTTTATCGACAATAAGCGTCAAATCCACACCCGTCAGAAAACGCGCCAAAAGCAGCATTAAATACGCTTCCAAAACAAAAAACGCAAACATTACGATGCCGCGTACAATGCCCTTCTTTTTGTCGAAATAATTGAGTTTCCGCAAAAGAAACGCGAGTATCGCATAGGGCGTAAAGAGAACAGTCGTCAAAACAAAAGTGTCGCTAAACCCGCCCGAGACAAAAAATGCTATGGCGAGCGCCACTGCCGCCGTAATAAGCCCCCACGCTCCCACCGCGCAGAAGGAAATATACACTGCCGCAGAATAAAATATGAGCGGCACTATATTGACCGGCGTATATGCGCACACAATGACGGCCATCGCCGCCAGCGCCGCGCAAACCGCCGTATAGGTAATGCGACGCGTGTTCATATCGTCAACGACAGCAGCATGACAACGTGTCGCAGCACATGCTGGCAAGACAGTACGTCGTACAGCAGTTGCTTAGCGCATTTCCGCGGTATATGTCGTCGCTGCCGTTTTGCGTCTGCTGGCGCGCCATGTCGATATCGTCGCCCGACTGCGAATGGACGTTTTTCGGGTCGGCTTTTCCGTTGCCCATAACTGTATCGAGTCGCGACAACGCGGTGCGGTATTTTTCGTTGTTCGGATCAAGGTCTATGGCCATGGTGAGATGCTTGCGGCATTCGGTAAGCCATTCGCGGTAATAATAAACCTGTGACTGATAAAAATGCCACTGCGCTCCTCTGTCGGCAATTGCGTCCAGAGCGTCCTGCGCGGCATTGTAATTTTTTTGCTTGATCAGCGCGGCGATGCGGTCGTAATCGTTACTGTATTTGCGCGCCTCTATATCGCGCATGATCTCGCGCCAGGCGTCTTCCACATCGTTAAGTTTTTCGGCGGCCTGGTTGCCCGCTTCACCCGGCAGAAAACGCTCGTCTTTGTATTTGGCGACAAGCTGCTCATAGCGTGCGCGCAGCTCCTCTTCCGATGCGTCCGGCGTAAGTCCGAGTATTTCGTAAGGATTTTTCATTTAACAGCTCCTGCATTACGCGGTTTGTACGCGTAAAAATTAATGTTTAATAAAGGTGTCATATCTTGGGTCGCGGCAGTTTTTTTTCGGCGGACAAAAGCTTTTCCGTCTCGTCGCGCAATCCGTAATATATAATGTTTTCCAGCAGAGAATAGCTTTGCGTAAAACTCATATCGTTAAAAGCCGCGATGGCCTTATTTACGGTGGAGGCAAAAATAAACTCCAGTTGGGCGCGGTGCTTGCCGACAAAAGCGGCGCGGCTTTCGTATTCGCCCATAGCGGCGATAAATACGTTGTAATTGCCGTCGGCAGCGTCTTCGTCTATATCGTCCAACGCGTCGGCGATGTACACGAACTTGCCTATATTATATGCCAGCGACAAAACCGGTTCGTTGGCTTTGTCGCCTAAAAGAAGGGCAAACAAATTCTTCAATAGAGCTGCAAAACAGTCGCACACCCTATCCAGCATTTTTTCGTTGTTCTGCTCCATGCGGCGCAGCCGGTCGTAGCCGTCCCTGACTATTTCGTCGGCGCCGGGCAGCATGGTTTTGGCTTTATCGTACGCCTTTTTCATGATTTTAAGAGCGACGCGCGCCTTCCTGCTGCCGTCGGTAACATCATCCAGCACTTTGTAATACGCCAATATTACGTTTGCGCAGGACAGTTTTTCCAACAGCTCGTTTCTAAGCACCATGGGAGTTCTCGAAAAGGGATGGCCTATGCACGCGCGCTTGTCTATCTCTTCGGGAAAATCCAAGCAGTCACTCACAAGCGCCGCCATGAACGCCGTGTCGTAGTTGACGGTATACCGCGCCCACTGACCGAACAAAGCGCCCGTCGTCTTGCACATTCCGCAGTAAAAAGCGCGGAACAGAATATAGTCCTGCTGTCGTATTTTGCTTTTCAGCGGTAGCACATATCCGTACATGTTCCTGCTTCGCCTGCCTTTTGAATTAAATTATGCGCCATCCGCCCGCAAGATAAACGCCTAAATGTATTTTTTCATGTATTCGGGCACTTCCTCCGCCGATACCGTAAAGGTGAATTCCACCGAATGTTCGGCAGACAGCAGTTCGATCTGCTTATAAAAGTTTTCCATGCTTTCTATGGGCATCTTGATGAATTTCGCGGGGCCGTCGATGTATATGTCCGTGATGTCGTAATTGCCCGCAAGCAATCCCTCGATAAAGGCCACGAGCGTCGCTTCGGTGGTAATGTTGTATTTGCCTATATCGATAAATCTTATGTCGTTGTCAACATACGGCGAATGTGTAGGTTGATCGGTGATGTAAATTACACAGCCTTTACTGGTTTTGGCGCGGGCGTTTGCCGCGTCGACTATGCGTTGCGTTTTTCCGCTTCCTTTAAGTCCGTAAATAATGTTGATCATCTTTTTTCTCCCATATTTATTTTATTATACTCGCCGCCTATGCGGCGCAAGTACCCGTTTTTGCCGACAACTTTGACAATATACATAATATATTATCCATTATTATTATACATGACAGCCGCAAAAAAATCAAGGGAATTTTGACAAAATAGCTATTTTTAATCAAATCTTCCGATTGCAACACAAATTTAACATTATTTATTATTTTTACGCGGAAACAGTTGACAAAACGCTCTTTTGGAGTTATAATACCTCTTGCAATTTTGAATATTGCCTTTTGCACCATTAGCTCAACTGGATAGAGCGTTGGTCTACGGAACCAAAGGTTGGGGATTCGAACTCCTCATGGTGCACCAAAGCAATATAATCCGAATTGTTTACTCGTCACGAGTGAGTGGTTCGGATTTATTGTTTATATTGAAGATTTGCAATAAAAAACGAGAGCTTGCGGATTTTACTCCGCAAGCTCTCGTGCCGTTTTTATCGGTTTCTAACGGCAAACCGTTTCGTTTCCGCCCTCAATGGCGGTATCCCTGTGTTAATCAATGGGATCATTCTTATTTAATTTTTTATTAAGTTGTAATTTTTGCCTTTCGGCTTTCCATTCGGCAAACTCGCGCTGACCTTCTTCGGTGGCGAAAAATGCCTGAATAGTGGGTAGTAATGCTCTTGCAAGGGAATCGATCTCAAAATCGGGAATCCCTGTGTTGTTCTTGCGCTTTCTCGTAATATTGCTCCTAAGATTTTATTCGTTGTCAACTTATCTATAAGTCCTCCTTTCCGCATATCGCGGACTGATTTCATTCTGCCATTATCCCCGTAGTGGGCTAACTATTTCATCAATATCAATCGGCTGCTTAAATTTGCCGTATTATGGTAAGCTCTGCGGGTGGCTCTGCCCTTATGCCAACGTCAGCATAAAGTCAAATACTAATACTTGAAGTTGCCTGTGGATTTTACTCTCGGCTTGGGCGTGGGATGCATAAGCTCGTTGTACGCTTCGGGATTTGTTCTCTCTAATTCTCTGAGCTTGTCAAGAGCTTTCTTGCCCGCCTCGTTGCTGCGCTCGGCTTGGTCGGCGCGTTTAGCTTCCCGTAACGTTTCGGTCATAGCAACGTCAAGCCGCTTGGAAAGATCGGCGTTCTCCTGCTTCAGCTTTGCGTTCTCTACCCGAAGAGAAGTGATGACGGAAGTCTTGCCCACAACGGGGATAGGACAGGTTGCGGCGTCCTTTACTTCGGATAAATCGTCAACCTCTTTTGTGAGCGTTTCCTTCTGTGTGGACAAGCTCTCAACTTCCTTTTCGGTATTACGCTTTTCCGCTTTAACGTTTGCCAAACCCTGTTCGGCTTCGACACAAGCTACGGTAATTTCGGCGGCTTTTTCTTCCGCCATTTTTACCTTGTATTCAGCCACGTCGAGGTGCTTTGTCTTGCTTCCTTTTTCTCCGCGCTTCAAACCCCAATGCTTGCCGACTTGCTCGTAAATATCTGTCTGCAATTTCCTTAACGCAACCCTGTCAAAAAGGTGTTTACAGCAAAGCCTATGTCCCTGATAGATTGGAACCATATTAAGGTGCATGTGTGGTGTCGTTTCGTCCAAGTGGACGACTGCGCCGACAATGTTTTCCTCGCCGTATCTTTCCGCAAAGAAGCGGTAGCATTCCCGAAAATATTCCTGTATATGTTCGGGACGCATTCCCTTAAACCATTCCGGACTTGCGGTTATAACCCAACTGCTTAACAGCACGGAATCCTTTTTAATTCTTGCGCCGACTTCCTTAACTCTTTGCTTGATGTAGGTTAGGTAGGATTGTCCACGCTCAACGAAGCGGATATTATTGCCCGTGCGAGAATGGTCTATATTCTTGTTAGCGCCGTTGTACTGTTCGTCGCGCTCGTTTTCTTTCTCTACGGGCGGAATACCGTCGTGTTTTATTTTCTTCTCATTGCAAATTATGTAGCTCAAATTATTTCCTCCAAAATTTTGTTTTTGTTCAGTGGATAAAAGTTCTCACACGGCGCAAGGGTAACGCCGTGTTCGGTCACCGCTCGCGCGAGCATATGCGCTCGCTCACCTCGTGGGAACGCGACAGCGCACTGTGCTGTCGCGAGAACTTCCCACTCGCCCTCGGCAGAGCGCACACCTTGCTTTCAAGGTATAGTGCGCTATACCTCGTCGCGCAAAACTGCGCTCCGAGGTTATAGGATAAATCCCATAACCAATATCGCTTCGTTTGCGCTCCTCTTCCCAAAAAATCTTGCAAGCAATCTTTTTCGGGATACCCTGTTGTTTGGTTAGATCCTGCCGGCAGCCATTTCCACTTAATTTTGCTTTCCGTTAAAGTCTTATTTGCTTTCCGTTTGTTTGCCGTTTAAGGCGGTCTGATTGTCATAAACTTTTACCTCCGATTGCATATTTTTTATATCTTATCCACGCAGAAAAGGGTGGAACAGATACTGAAAAAAAGACGACAAAAAAGCCGCTGATACTCGTAACGTAATCACCGACTTTAACCGTGTTTAGCAACTTTTCATTGCTCTATGTTGGTTAGACATTCTATATGGTTGTATGAAAAAACTTAGTTCATATTTAAACTCAGATTACATAAAAAACTGTACAACAAAATAAACCCTCAACATTATCCGACTTTTGCATCCTCACAGGAATCTCGGATAACTCCGGCTTACTTTGAATATTGTTGTAAAAATTGTACAACAATAAAAGCCTATCTCCGCTCACGAATTTTGCGTATAACTAAAAAATCTACGCTCTTATCGTAAGCTAAGGCACGGGCGACCATATCGCCCAAAATCTTCTGCATCATACAGACTAATTACGTTATCATCTGCCGCAGAACTCTACTACCTCAAAAGGGTACAATGCCACTCATTACAATATCATGGCACACTATGCATTTTATCACAATAAAAATAAGAAGTCAATAGAAAATTAAACATTTGTTTGCTAAATTTTAGGGAGTTTTGTAGAATGACAAAACTCCCTATTTGCGATATATTTCTATTCACCGACAAGCAAATTACGCGGTGCAATCTTTTTGACTTTGAGAGAGAGCAGACAGGCAAAAGCAAATGCGAACAAAATCAGTCCGATACCTGCTATGACGCTGAATAGTACAGGCGGTGCAAACGTACACTTAACTATCCCCATAGAGCTTAAAAACAGCGACATAAGCGGGTTTATAATCAGGCAACTTATTATCAGTCCGATTACGGTAGAAAGAATAATCGCAGGCATAAACGAAAGCGCAGTTTGTAAAACAAGTTGCTTTGTGGTAAAACCGAGCGATTTCATAACACCGTAATCGCGCATCTTGTTGTTGAGCATAGTTCGAACAAGTAGATATAACACAAAACAAATTATTATTACCGATAGCACAAGTATGGCAACAACTATAATCGTCATAAGATTAACATAAACGCTACCTGCACTTTCAACCGTTGCTAAAACATTTATAACTGCGTTTATATTGCCAGGGAACAAATCTTTCATTTCTTCGTTGAAAGCGTCAATGTCGGTATCTTGCGAAAGATTGATATAATAAGTTGCGTTTTGAAGCGTGCCTAACCGTTCATAGCCTTGCCTTGTCAAAAGGCAATCCCTGCCGAGATTATTTGTAATTTGAGTAAATCCGCTTATAAGATATTTTTCGGTTTTACCGTTCACCGTAATTTCGATTTCATTGCCTACCTTTAAGCCATTTTCTCTTGCGTACTTTGCGGCAACGGCGATTTCGTTATCGTATTTGGGAAATCTGCCTTGAAACACTACGGACTGATTGTTTACGTTTTCAAAATCGTCCGAAAGAGTTGCCATAAGCTCTGCGCCGCCTACGTGCGATAAGTTCAATGAATTGTAAAGGTAAACTTTTTCTACACGTTTGTCGTTATTTAACTTTTCTATAAAATCGTCTTCGACTTCGCATTGTACATTGATTGCGCTATCTGCCGTTTCGCCTACGATTAAATTCAAAAAGGGCGACATATCGGCGATGACATTTTCCGTCATCAGCCCCGAAAACACAACGATAAGCGACAGCACAAGCATTGTAATACAAACCGTTATATTATGCTTAACACCCGAAAGCGTAGTTTTGAGAGCAAGAGCAAGATTTAAGGGCGCTTTCGTCTTTTCGAGCGGAATGCGGTTTTTCTTGAAATTGTGCGTTTGTATCCCCGAGCGCAGGGCGAGTATAGGCTCTATCTTTTTAATTTTGCGAGCGGCAAGATATACGGCAAGTGCAACAGTTCCGCCCAAAACCAAAAGAGAAATCAGTATCGGCAACGGCAAAAAATGAATTGCATAAGGTATTCCCGTCTGCGCTATCATCATTGCGTTTACCGCAGGGAATAGACAATAAGATAACCCTGCACCGACAATCGCCGTAATTAAAGTCAACCCTAAAAATTGTAATAAAAGCGAACAGATGAGTTGTTTTGACGTATAACCAACGGCTTTCAGCGCGCCGAGATTTTTCATATTGACTTGAATGTAATTGATAATGTTCGATACCAATACCACGACGGCAATCAGTAAAACAAAGAACGCCATAGCCGCCATTACTGCCGAACAGATACCCTGTGAAATATAGCGCGACTGAGATACTATATCGTAACAGTTGCTTGCCATACGGGTATTCGGGAAGCGTTCGGAAACGATTGCTTTCAGCGACGATTCATAATTGAGATTAGCCGATTTATCGTGCAAACGTATCGAACAAAGAGCGGTTTCGGGCGCAAGCCCGCTTGCTTCAAGTTCGGCATATTTATCTGCCGTAAGTATGATTTGAGTTAAGGCGCAGTTATGAGAGCCTAACATTACGCTATTGAAAAAGCCGCAAATCGTGTAGGTTACGGGATGGCTGCCAATTGATACCTCTATTGTTTTACCTATCGTATAATCATTCGATTTATATAGCATAGGTAAATATATACCGCTTGTCAGGTCGCTGTCTTCGACGATTTCGGATCTACCTATTGTGCGTGTGATAGCCGTTTGCCTATCCATAAAAACAAACTCACTATTCATCATTCCGCCGTTATAGGGAAATGTGCCGACCATGTGCATACTTTTATCCAAACGATACTCTTTAACTTTTGTGTCGTTTGCAAGCATCTGCGCTAAAAATTCTTTTACGCTACCGTCGCTGTCGTCAACGGCAAGCGTAACGTGTTCGGCGTTGAGTTTGTCGTGGTATCTGTCAAAGTTAGCGCGGTAATCCATAGATAGCATAAGCCAGAGATTGAACAGTAACGACGCAAGCAATATAAGCACGACAATAGCGACGGTCTGTCCTTTAGCTTTCCGCATATTAGAGCGGGCAATCAAAAATAACTTTTTCATTTTACCACCCCATATCTTTAAGGAATGCGGAAAGTTTTTCGTGCCTTGCGGTATCGCCGTGCGTGTATTTGCCCAAATCGCACTCGCCTAAAATAACGCCGTCTTTTAAGTATAAAATACGGTTGCCGCGACGAGCAGAGCGAATATCGTGCGTTACCATAACTACGCTTTGCCCCTGCTCGTTGAATTTAGTAAGCATATCGAGAACGTCAAGCCCCGTTTGAGAATTGAGCGCACCCGTAGGCTCATCGGCAAAAAGTATATCGGGATTATTTATCAGTGCGCGGACTATACCTACGCGCTGTGCTTCGCCGCCGGATATTTGCGTGGGGAACTTTTTTTGAGTATCTTCCGAAATATCGACAGCCGCAAATAATTCTTTTGCCTTTGCAACGAGCGCTTTTTTGTCCTTGTTTACAAGTAATCCTGCGGAAAGTACGTTATCCATAACCGACATTCCGTCAATAAGATATATTTGTTGGAATACAAATCCGCAATGGTCGCGACGGAATACGGCAAGTCCGTCTTGCGATAAATCGGTAATAACTTTGTCGCCGAAAGTAATTTTACCGAGCGACGGCGTGTCCATACCCGATAGGGCGTACAAAAGCGTAGATTTCCCCGCGCCGCTTGCGCCCATTATAACGGTAAAGTCGCCTTGATACAGTTCCAAATCGATGTTTTTGAGAACGTGTTGTTGACTTCCGCCGTTAGAGAAAGTCTTGCTAAGGTTTTCTGTTTTCAATAAAATTTGTTCCATATAAAATCTCCTTTTAACACGTTCATTTTAGCTTTTATAATTCTTAAATGTCTTTAACGATTTCTTAAATATTTCTTAAATCTTACCGCCTAAAGGCACGGAAACGGTTACTTTCAGTCCGTGTACTCCGTTTTCGATAATCAATTCGCCGTGCATTTCTTTCATAAAATAATCGGATATATAAAGTCCCAAGCCTGCGCCTTCCGTATTTTTGGCATTGCTTCCGCGCTTAAATTTTTCTTTGAGTACGGGTAGTTCTTCCGCTTCCACGCCGCCGCCGAAGTCTTCGATGGTTATATCGATATGCTTGTCTGTTCTATGCAAGGAAACAGTAATTTCGGTATTTGCGTATTTGTAAGAATTTGCGAATATATTATCGAACACCTGTTGCAACCTGAGTGCGTCGGCGAATACCAAGCAATCGGGCATATCGGGAATGATGGAACGGCGAAGATAATCAGCGTTTTCGAGCATGGTTTTCACTTGCTTGCTCTCTATGTTGGTAGGCGTTACGGTAAGTTGTTGCAATTCTTCGAGCGTTGCCGTAAACAGATTTGTAACAAGTTTATTTATTTGATCGGCTTTGCCCATGATTTGAGTATAGTTTGCTTTGTCTTTTTCGGTTGTCGCAACCGCAAGCCCGACTTCGGAAACTGCTTTAATACTTGCAACCGGCGTTTTAATATCGTGAGATAGTTTTGCAACAAGTTCCTTTTTACTCTGTTGTGCTTGCGCTTCGGCAAGACGGGCTTTTTTTAGTTCCGAACGCATAATGTCAAAACTTTCGGTAAACGCACCGAAAAGATTATGTCTATCCATTGCAAGCGGCATATCGAGATTGCCGCCGGCAACTCGTTCGGCAAAGCCTTTTAATTTGCGGAACGGTCTGATAACGGATAAGTATAAATAAACAGTGTACCCTATACAAATAAAAATTTGAATAACGATAGCAACCGACAATACGATAACAGCCGTTTGCTTTTGATATTGTAAAGTTTGCGTTCCGTCGTTGTAGATAATGATTTTCCCAACTTGCGTTTTGTCGATAGTAATATCGAGTATTGTATCTCGGTGTGTGATTGCTACATTTATACTTTCGGATAACCCCGATTGCGTCTTATAAAGAAGATTGCCGCTATTATCCAAAACAACGTAGTTGAGAGCGGTAGTATTTCTATGTTCTTCCATATTATTAAAATCGTCGGTTACGGTCTGTACGATTTCATTAACAGCAACGGCGTCTTGCGATAAATCGGGTGTCTGAACAGCGAATATAATAAGAGCGATTATTTCGGCAATAAGTAGGAGAATAGTTCCGAATAGAAAAATTTTACTTTTCATTGATTTTCTCCTGTAAACTTATATCCGTCGCCCCAAACGGTAACGATATATTTCGGCTCATTGGGGTTTTGCTCTATTGCTTCGCGCAATCTTCTAATATGAACGTTGAGCGTTCCGTCGCCCGTAAATTTATCTTCCCAAACTTTCTCAAACAGTTCCCGCTTCGATATGACTTTGCCTTTATTTTCAATCAAATACAATAAAAGTCTGAATTCAAGAGCGGTCAGTTTTGTGGGAACGCCGTTTACGCAAACTTCTTTCGATTGAGTATTCACGGTTAAATATCCATCTGAATAATTAGTTTGAACGGCTTGTCCGAAACGCTTTAATACCGCTTTTACCTTTGCAAGCAATACGCCGAGCGAATACGGTTTTTGAATATAATCGTCGCCGCCGATATTGAGCGCAACTATTTTGTCGTCGTCGCTGCCCCTCGCGGAAATAAAAAGAATGGGAATGTTCGTAGTTTCCCGTAATTCTTTGCATAAATCAAAGCCGTTACCGTCGCCCAAGTTTATATCGAGCAAGATAAGTTCCGTTGAATTGTTCTGAAAAAATCTACGGCAATCTTCCGCAGAATAGCGGGCGGCGGCTGTTACGCCGAAAAGATTAAAATATTCTGCCGTGCTATCGGCAAGCACTTTTTCGTCATCAATAATTAAACAATTATATTTCATAGTTTATCTCCATACTAATTATACCATTTTTCAAGGCAGAAATCTTTAAAAATTCCTTAAATTTTTTTCTCAACGAAAATGTTTGTTTGACATTGACTTTAATGTGAATTTATGTTATAATGCGTGTAAATTATGGAATTGAGGTTTTTAATGGATAAAAAAATTGTAGGTGAACGCTTAAAGGCTTTACGGGAAGGCGTACACCTTTCGCAAGCCAAACTTGCAGCTATATTTGACGGTGTTGACCAACCTTCTATCTACCGTTACGAAAAAGGGACAACTTCCCCTTCTTTTAATGTGCTTATACAGTATGCCGATTATTTCGACGTATCGCTTGACTATATTTTCGGGCGGTGCGAAAAGCCGCAAGGCAGGTTGTACGATTTTCAACCGAAAGTGTGGAAAGACAACAAACAAATGCAAGACTTGATAGAGATGTGTTTCGATCCGAACTCTCCTGCAAATGCACAGTTGAAAGAAACGCTTTTACGCCTTATGGGGGAACAACAGAAATGAAAGCAGTAATTTATGCAAGATACAGTTCGGATAATCAGACCGAAGCGTCCATCGAGGGGCAGCTTCGCGAATGTATGGAATATGCCGAGCGTACGCGAATTGACGTCATAGGCAATTACATAGACCGTGCTTTGACTGCAAAGACAGATAACCGTCCTGAATTTCAGCGCATGATTAAGGACAGCTATAAACATGCCTTCGATATTATTATCGTTTGGAAGTTGGACAGGTTTTCCCGTAACAGATATGACAGCGCTTACTACAAAGCGTTGCTCAAAAAGAACGGCGTTAAAGTTGTATCCGCAAAAGAAACGATTGCCGAAGGCTCGGAAGGCATATTGCTTGAGGCGGTTTTGGAAGGCTATGCCGAGTTTTATTCGGCAGAACTTTCCGAAAAGGTTGTGCGCGGTATGACCGAGAATGTACTCAAAGGCAGAAACAACGGCGGACAGGTTACTTTCGGCTATGAGATAGATGATGATATGTATTTTCATCCTCATCCTACCACCGCGCCTATCGTTGAAGAAATCTTTACAATGTACGACGACGGAAAAACCATTAAGCAGATAGTTGATTATTTGGAAGAGAAGAATATCAAAACAATTCGCGGCGGCAAGATGACGATAAATATCGTTCAGCGTATGCTCTCTAACCGCCGTTATATAGGCGAATACAAGTTCAGAGATACGGTTATTCCCGACGGTATTCCTGCGCTCGTCAATAAAGATTTGTTTGAAAGAGTGCAGCAGAAACTCGCCAAGAATAAAAAAGCGCCGGCAAGACGCAAGGCGGAAGATGATTATCTTTTGACATTAAAACTTTTTTGCGGGAAATGCGGGGCGCATATGTTCGGTGAAAGCGGTATGGGAACTTCAAAGGTTTATCGCTACTACAAATGCGCTAAAACAAAGAAGGTGCATCTGTGCGATAAAAAGCCCGTCCGCAAGGAATGGATGGAAGATTTAGCCGTAAAGAAAGCGCTTGAAATACTCAACAACGAAGATTTAATTTCCGTGCTTGTAGAAAGGATATATGCTTTACAAGGGGAAGAAAATCCGAGAATACCAAGATTAAAGGAACAACTTGCCGATATTGAAAAGCGCATAGGCAATATTATGTCCGCCATTGAGCAAGGCATAATCACCGATACGACAAAGGACAGACTTTCACAACTTGAAACGCAAAAGAAAGAGATTGAAATCACCTTGTTACAGGAACGAATTAAAAAGCCCTTCCTCACGAAAGAGCAGATACAATTCGGGATTGAGCGATATAAGAAATTAGATCTGTCCACGCTTGAAGGAAAACGGCGTTTGATTGAAGCTTTTATCAATGCAATCTACGTCTACGACGACAAGATAGTGTTTACCTTCAATTACAAGGACGGAACGCAGACCGTGTCAATGTCAGAGCTTACTACAATGACAGCCACGGGCGACAATTCGGATATGAATTGCATTGGTGCGCCAGTGAAAGCCTAAATCGAATACTTGAAAAGGTGTTCGGGTTAGGCTTTTTTCTTTGTTCTGCCATGAAAAGTATAGCGGCAACGGCGGTTTATGCCGCGAAAGGCTCTTGACGTGAGTCGGAGCGTGTTAGGCTGTTCCCGCCGAAGGCAAACCAAAACCCCGTACCCTACTTGGGTGCGGGGTTGCAAGGTTTCGCCCGTATTTGCCTTGTAACACGCTCCGAGAGAGGCTCGCGTCAAGAGCACCGTGGAATAAATAGCCGTTGTATGCAGGTTTTATCCCACATACATTTCAATTCGCATTTTCTTTACCTGCGGCGCAGTATTGCTATACAGGTAAACGTGCATATCGGCAAAACTGTTGTAAAAAGAAAAGCCCCGACTTTCGTCGGGACTCTTTTTTATAGGGCTGTTAAAGTAGATTTCCTTTCTGTCGTCAAAAAGTACGATTTCCTTTATCAGACAGTTGATGAGCTTTTTCGGCTCCTCTCGTAAAACCTGCTCATAGAATTCGCGTATATCCTGTTCAGATACTTTGACGGCGGTTTTACTCTTTTCAATGAGTATCAAACGCTCTAATTCTTCCTGTCTGCTTTCAAGTTCGTGCAATCGCTTATTGGTCGTGTTGGACAGAATACCACGCTCTATGGCGGCAACAAGGTTGCTTAATGCCGTTTCCGTCTGCCGCTGTTCTTTGAGCAAAAGGGAAAGCGCGGGATTTGTTTTGATTCTGCTATCCTGTAACTGCAAAAGTCCGCTTACAATGTTGTTCTTCGTTTCGGGAGCGTTCAATTCTTCCATAACGGTATTGAGTACAAGTTCTTCCAAAACTTCTTTGCGTACCATAGATTTTTGGCAATCGTTCAGGCGTTTTTTCCTGCCGTTGCATTTGTAGTAATAAACCCGTGTACCGTTTTTTGTCGTTCCGCTTTCGGCATTGATAGATTGCCCGCAATAGCCGCATTTGATTTTATGGCGCAACAGGAAATCGGCTTTCACGCTGCGCTTTCCGAATTTGTTTTTGTTCACGATAGCGCGTACCTTTTCATACAATTCGGTCGGCACGATTTGCGGGTACATATTGGCGATAACTTCCTCGCCGTGTTTATATACTTTTCATTGCGCAGGATATTATAAACGCTATTGCGGACGAACGGTCTGCCCTTGTAGGTAATACCTTTCGCCGCAAGGTCTTTGAGAATGTCTTTCACATATACGCCTTTTGCATATTCGGAATACATATAACGGACGATTTCTGCCTCGCACTCATTGACGATTATTTTACGCCCGTCAAGTTGGTAGCCGTACAGTAACTGTCCGCCCTGAAAGTAGCCTTTATTGCGCGTTTCCCGCATACCTCGGCTGACTTTTTGTGCAAGTTCTGCGGATTCATACCCTCTAACAAACTTTCAAGGATTATTCCCTCTGGCGTGTCGGGGATATTCTCCATTGCGGATAATACTTTCACGCCGTTGTCGCGCAATGCTTTTTTATGTATCGCCGTTTCGTATTTGTTTCGGGAAAATCGGTCGAGCTTATAGACTGTCACATATTTTTATGGACAGTTTTAATCAAGTATTGCTACCACCAAATTCAATTTTTCGTTTCAAAAGGGTTTTGACGGGTACTGCGATTATTTTTTAGCAGATTGCTTTATCTGCGAATGATAGAAGTAATTTATAATGATGGGTTTGCCTGTGGGGTTGCGCAGGAAAGGTTCTTCGTCGATTACATACATGAAATCGTTTGCGCAGGCGTAGTCCGCAACCTTTTGGTCTAATATCTTCCAATAGGTCGTATCGTTCTTATTATAGATTTCGCGGTACAGCGGCAAAAGAGGGGGATACTTTTCCTCAATATAGTTCATGACGTCTGCCTTGAAATTGCCGCGCAGATTCAGATTTTCCAGCCAGATATAGTCGCAGAAGTCCTTGATTTTTTCAACAATGTCAAATACTTCGGTGATTTCAGGGAATATGGGCGATATAAAGCAGGTCGTTCGAATGCCTTCTTCGTGGCACTTTTTCATTGCCGCAATCCTGCGCTCTATGGAAACGGCGCTGTCCATATCGTTCTTGAAATTTTCGTCGAGTGTGTTTATCGACCAGCTTATAAGGGGAGACGGGAAAGTCTTTATCAAATCGAGGTCGCGCAGCACAAGATCTGACTTGGTGGTGATAATAAGGTTTATTCTGCTGCCCTGCATCTGCTCTAAAAAGGCGTGCGTTCGGCGGAACGTTTCCTCCTGCGGATTATAAGCGTCCGTGACCGAGCCTACGATCATCGTCTGCCCGTCGTACCTCTGCGGGTTTTTGATCGGCTCCCAATGCTTGACGTCGAGAAAGGTTCCCCACGGTTCGTCATGCCCCGTAAAACGTTTCATGAAACAGGCATAGCAATACTTGCAGGCGTGCGTGCAGCCTACATAGGGATTTACCGAGTAACCGGCTATGGGCAGGTTCGATTTTGTGAGTACGGTTTTTACCCGTATATCGCGTATCTTTACTTCGTCCATATCAGCCTCCAAGATTGTTGAGGATGCGTTTCAGATAGCTTTCAAATTGTTCGATCTCCTCGTCCGAAAAGCCTTTGTAATAAATATCTTCGATCTCTTTTGTCACACCGTCGTATTCATCTTTGAGTGCGGCGGCTTTTTCAGTCAGGCAAACGAGTGCGCTGCGCCTGTCGTTTGCGTTTTCTTCGATGCGGATGAGCCCCTGTTCCTGCATTCGTGCAAGCATGGCGGTGAGCGTAGTCTTGGCAAGGCCGCTCTTTTTAGAAATCTCCGTCGCCGTCATTTTCCCTCCCTGCCAGAGTACATACAAAATTTTTCCCTGCGCGCCGTTGAAAGCGTCGATATTTTTTTCTTGCAATATCTTATCGAACCTGCGCCCGCCGATCTGTTTTATTTTGGAAATCAAAAATCCGCCTTGTCTTTGCTTCATATCCCGAACTCCTTTGGAAATTCCTGTATCATTTTATCGGCAGGCATAATGCCTTCCAGCGCCTCTTTCATAAAGACGGGAACGCCCCGCGCCTTTGCCTGTATATGTAAATTATCTACCCACTCTTTTTTTGTAGGGATCTTTCCCTTGCAGTTTCCCGTTTCCGTGCCGATGACCGTCCAACCAATGTCCGAAAAATCGACCTCGCCCACGCCGTCGGAGAGCGGCTCGAACGTGACGTGATAATGCTTTGCTTTTACATTGCGCCTTAAAATCTCTATGCGCTCTCTTTCCGCCGCACAGGTTACGGTCACGCCGAACCAGAGATTATCAAGATCGGTCTGTATATGCAGCCGTTCGGGGCGCTTTGTCAGAAAAAGGTATTGATTGTGCGGCGTCTGCGCCGCCTTTTCAAATACTTTTTCCGTCCAGTCGAACTGCCAATATGCAAGGTCGCTCATGCCCGTGAGCAGAAAAACTTTCGGCTCCTTTGTATCGAATAAACGAAGTTTGTTTTCAAAAAACTGCGGTTCGGAAAAGTCGTCCGTGATGTGAAAGCGGCGGCAGTTGCTGCGCGCGTAGCAATATCGACAACCAATCGGGCAGCCGATAACGATATTCAGATTTTTGATCTTATCTTTGATGGGAAATACCATAATTTATTTTTTCTGCGCGGCGGCAAATTCCCCGTAGCCCTTCCAGCCGAATACCGCTTCCACGCTTTCGTCCGCATAAACATTCTTTACGTTGCAGATATGCAGAACATGGTCGTCCGCATCCACGGTCTCACAGACGCTGGCTACAATGGCAAGGCGGGTTGCTTCGGGAATTTCGATTTCCGTGCCGGCGAGTTTCTGCATGGCAATACCGAATTTTTCGGCCTTATCGGTATCCCTTCCCGAAGAGGTACCGCAGGCGATAAGCGCGTCCGCAAGCGAAACGCCGGGAACCGCAATAACCACTTCTTTACTTTTTGCAAGAAGTTCCAAAGTGTAAGCGCCCTTGTTCAGTGAAAACACGACTTTTCCGGGGTTGGTGGAAGCATACGTCCAAAAGGCGAGCGTTGCCATGTTCGTTTTTCCGTTCGGCTTTTTCGTGCAGATAAAAGTCATGGGATTAGGGCAAGTGAAAACGGGTGCCTGTGCGATCTTGATTTCTTTCATAACAATATCTCCTGCAATTATTTGTACCATATAGTACAAATATATAATACTATATGGAACTAATCCTGTCAAGAAAAATTATAGGCAAAACGATAATAAATTCCGATATTTTAACCGTTTGGCACCATGGCGTGTGCTTGGCATAGACAAGCGAAATGATCAAAAACGGCAACTGCCGCAGGCAAATCCTGCGGACGTTTTGATTTCTGCGGCAAAACACGGCGGCGGCGAAAGAAATTATTTTATAAACGGCATTTTATTGCGGACAAATGCTTGACTTTCCCTTCCCACGGCCGTATAATAGTTTGTGTTTTGTGGAAATTTGTGGAGGTTTGTTGAAGTGCTGTCGGAAGAAAGGTATCAGAAAATCATCGAGCGCGTCGGGCGGAACGGCTCGGCCACGGTCAATGAACTTGCAAACGAGTGCGGCGTGTCCATCGAGACCATACGCCGCGATCTGGTTTTTCTGGAAGCGCACGGCAGGCTGAAAAGAGTTTTCGGCGGGGCGGTGGCGCATCGGGCCGCACCGCGGTTCGAAGAGTATCCCGTAAGAGAACTTGCCAACCGCGAACAGAAGATCTCCGTGGGCAACGTCATTGCGTCGCTCGTTTACGAGGGCGACGTCATTGCGCTCGATAGCGGCACAACCGCCATGGAGACGGCCGCGGCGCTGAAAGCGCGGTTCAGAAAACTGACCGTACTCACCTACTCGCTCAAAGTATTCGAATCGCTCAAAGATACCTTTGACGTGATCCTGACGGGCGGCGAATATTACCCGAAAGAGGGAGCGCTGTACGGCGAACTTGCCGTGGAATCGATCGCGCGGCTGCATACGGATAAATGTTTTATCTTCCCTTCCGCCGTCAGCGTGCGGTACGGCGTGGAGGACTTCGTGCCCTGCTTCGTGCCCGTTCAGCGCCAACTGATGCAATACAGCGATCACGTGTTCATCGCAGCGGACAGTTCGAAGTTCGGCGGCAGGGCGCTCATCCGCGTGTGCGACCTCGATCCGCGGTACGTATACGTGACCGATGGCGGCGTTTCCAAAGAGATCGCGAAAGAGTTTGCCGAAAAAAACTGCAACCTGATCACGGGAGAATAGGACATGAACGAAAAAGCCCTGACCGCACGCGCGCGGCGCCCGTATATCCTGATGACGGCGCTCGCCTGCCTTTTATATTTTACAAGTTACGTCACGCGGCTCAATTACAACGCCTCGCTTGCAAATATCGTGGAATCTGCCGTTCTGAGCAAATCGGAGGCGGGCATCGTGAGCACCGCCCTGTTCTTTTCTTACGGAGCGGGACAGATCGTAAGCGGCATACTCGGGGACAAAGTGCGGCCGCAGTGGCTGATTTTAGCCGGACTGATCCTGACGATCGCTTGCAACGCCGTGTTTCCGCTCTTTTCCTCGGTAGCGCCGATGACGGCAGTATGGACGGTGAACGGCTTTGCGCAGGCGCTGTTCTGGCCGCCCCTGCTGAAACTTATTACCCAATACATACCCGCGGAAAAATTCTCCCTCGCATGCTTCGCGATCGTGGCCGCCAGCCAGATCGCGACGATCGTCATCTATCTGCTGGTCCCGCTCGTGCTCGTGACGCTCAACTGGAAAAGCGTCTTTTTCCTTGCGGCAGGTTTT
>ERZ779643.1083-NODE-1083-length-19932-cov-3.041203_pt1 | contig 19932 bp, 18 predicted proteins | sample MGYA00511564_ERZ779643 | MGnify/ENA primary metagenome ERZ779643 (study PRJEB29588, sample SAMEA2147114) | human gut metagenome | biome: human gut; feature: human-associated habitat; material: faeces | place: Denmark | collected 2008/2010 ... | reverse complement strand
CAGCCGCGCCAGCGGAGACCTGTTGTGTTCCCATCGTCAGGGGGCGTGGCAAATATGACGAGTAATCCGAACAGAATAACAGTAGCCGCACCAGGTTTTTATCCGAAGATTTCTTTCAGACTGGTGCGGCTATTTAAGTATTAAGATATTAAGGAGGCGAGAGTGATGTTTGAAAAATTCCATCGAGGTGACATATATTCGGCTGATTTAAGCCCTGGTATCGGCTCCGAACAAAGTGGCTCTCGTCCTGTACTCATTCTTCAAAACAACGTGGGAAATTGTTTCAGTCCTACGATTATTATTGCAGCAATTACAAGTGTAAGCAAAAAAGGCAGAAAGTTCCCCACGCATTACCACTTAAATGACAGATGCGGTTTGGTGAAACCATCTGTTGTTATGCTGGAACAGATCAGAACAATCGACAAGTCGAGGTTAAAAAACTATATTGGTCATCTAAACAAGGATGACATGGAAAACATAAACAAGACGCTCTTGTGCAGTCTGGGGATTACATAAAAGTGCCGAAAGGCCGTATCATTTTCAGGCTGTGCAAGTAGAGTTATAATTTCGTTAGGAATTGCGGAGGTGATTCTGAATGGAGAATATCCAGAATAAAAGCGCATTGATTCCTTCAGATGAAATCCGGTCAGAAGAACTTCTGGCGGAACAAAAATTTGAAGCGTTTATCACTTCGCTGGCACATATCATCGAGAAATATGGTATGAGAGTGCTGGGCGAGGTTGACGGAGCTGCGTGAGAATCGCAGCTTTACATAGGATATTTTCCAAAAGTAAATTTTGGAGGTATGAATTATGAACCGATATGGAAAACGCTGTGTTTTGTATCCGAGGGTCAGCACAGAGATGCAAGTGGACGGATACAGCCTGGAAGGTCAAAAAAATATGCTGACACGATTTGCGGATCGTGAGGAAATGATCGTTGTTGATACTTATGAAGATGCCGGTAAATCCGGTAAATCCATTGAGGGACGGCCTGCCTTTCAAAAAATGCTCAGAGATATTGAGGATGGCTTGGACATTGACTATATTTTAGTGTATAAGCTGTCACGGTTTGGCCGTAATGCAGCAGATATACTTAACTCTTTGGAGTTGGTTCAATCTTATGGTGTAAATCTGATTTGTATAGAAGAAGGGATTGATTCCTCTCAGACAAGCGGAAAACTTTTGATTTCTGTACTATCTGCTGTAGCTGAGATTGAGCGTGAGAATATTATCGAGCAGACGATGAACGGGCGGCGCGAAAAGGCACGGCAGGGTGGATGGAATGGTGGCTTTGCTCCCTACGGATATACACTGGAAGATAACAAGCTGATGATTGAAGAAACAGAGGCTGTGGCAATACGGAAGATTTTTGAATTATATACTTCATCGGAAATTGGTTTGGGTGGTATCGCGAATCAGTTGAATTTACAAGGTATACGGAAAATTCCGAGGCAGAATGGCACATTAGAGGATTGGACAGGACATTTCATTAAACTGATATTGGATAATCCGGTTTATTGCGGTAAAATTGCCTATGGACGGAGAACGAAGGAAAAAGTCAAAGGCACAAAAAACGATTACCAGATGAAAAGAAATGACGATTACATTCTGACAGAGGGACAGCATAAAGGAATCGTTAGTGAGGAGGTATGGGAAAAGGCTCATGCCAAGCGTCTTAGAACCGGAGTAAAGCAACCGTCAAAAATTGGGCGGGATCGAGTCCATTTGTTATCCGGTCTGCTGAAATGCCCGGTTTGTGGAAGTCCCATGTATACGAATAAACACGCATGGACAAATAAAGATGGCACTTACAAAGAAATTTACTATTATGTATGTAGTCGGAATAGAATGGTCAGGGGTAAGCATTGTGAATATAAGGCAATGCTGAAAAAGACCGATATTGAACCGATGGTCATTGAGGCAATTCGTGAGATCGTAAGGAATGAGGAATATGCCCAGGCCATTAAAGAACGGATTGGCGTTCAGATTGACACGAAAGCAGTGGATAAAGAACTGGAGGGCTATCAGGCAAAGCTGAAGGAAGTTGATCTGAATAAAACAAGATTGGAACGGGAAATTGACAGTCTCCCTGCTGATGCAAAATACCGGGAACGAAAGCTCCATGATATGACCTTGCGGTTAGATTCCCTATATGATGTCATTGTTGAGCTGGAGGAAAAAATCGAAGATGCCAGACTTCGGCGAGATGCAATTAAGCAGCAGGCAATTACGCTTGAGAATATTTACAAAATCATGGTGAATTTCGACTGCGTTTATAATATAATAAATGACGAAGAAAAGAGAAATGTGGTCACAGCCTTGATTAAGGAAATTGAAATTTACAGAAATGACGAGTCTGAATATCCGCTAAAGCGGATTGGCCTGAATTTTCCGGTGTTCAAGGATGGCGGGGAAGTTACGGAACTTTTGTGGGACAAAGGGAATACCGTTGAGACGGTTGTGTTGCTACAACGCAAAACGAGCCAAAATTAGAGAAAATACTTGAATTTGAGTACTTTTATAAGCATTTCAGCTTCGAAAGGAACGAAGAAGGGTATCTAGAGAAGAGGTTTGGCAAGATCTACTCGATTGAGGTATTTGCCCATCTCGGTTGAGTTGATACGTACGACCACCCATTGAAATTGAGCCAAAAGAGGCAACAAAACGCATATAGATTATGCCGTGCTCCAGCCTCGATTGGCTTTTTCTTTAAAACGTTGCAACCTGTGATACGAGATAAGTGAGGAACTTCGCCTAAAAAAGTAGGAAAATGTAGAGTTTCACTGGTCAACAGACATTCTACAGTATTATTTTAAACGATTGCTAAATTGATATATTATGTAAATTTTGTTATGATATGTAAGAATAAGGAAAGAAACAATGGAATTCTCTGCACAAATACTTTACGTTCGTTCTAAAAAGAATCTTTCACAAGTGGCTCTTGCGAAAGAATTACATGTCTCATATGCGACAATTAGTCGTTGGGAAAACGGCAAGTCAAATCCAACAAAAAAAGAACTTCTTACTTTTAAAAGATATTGCAAACGAGAACTGATTGATTTTAAGGAGTTAGAAGATGAAAGATAAAAAATTGAGAGTTTTTGAAGCTTTCGCAGGAATAGGCGCACAACATTCTGCTTTAGAGCGCGCAAATTTAAATTTTGAAATAGTGGGAATTAGTGAATGGTTTATTAACGCTTTGCTTGCTTATGATGCCATTCATTCTAACCCTCATGAGCATATTGAAATTCCTTCATATGATGAGCAACTCAAGTATTTAAAACAATTTACCTTTAGCAAAGATTCGGTAAATCCAATTAAAGACATTTCTAAATTGACTCGTAATGAAATTGAAAATCTATATATTGTTAACCATCGCGTAAGAAACTATGGATCTATAACTGAGATTCAAGGGAAAGACCTGCCTCAATGTGATTTGCTTGTTTATTCCTTTCCTTGCCAGGACTTATCAACTGGTGGAAAAACGTTGGGGATGAAGAAAGGCAGTGGGACTAGATCCGGCTTGCTTTGGGAAATAGAAAGAATTTTAAAACAACTAAAAGAAATCAATAAATTGCCTGAATATCTTTTGATGGAAAACGTAAAAGCTATTTACGCTTTCTCTAATAAAGCAGACCTGGATCAATGGCTAAGTTTTCTTGAATCAATCGGATATAAGAATGGCACAAAAATGGTTTTGAATGCTAAGAATTTTGGTGTTCCACAAGACCGTAATCGAGCTTTTATTATTAGCAGACTGGGTAAGCCAGTCTCTGATGAAAAACTTCTTAAATATCACATAAAAGCTGAATCTATTTCTTCATTTTTAAGAACCGACTATGATAACAACCATATTTTCAGAGAAGAAGCTAATAAGGCTCAACTTAATAACACATCTTCTCGAAGAGACATGTGGGAAATAAATCAACACGAGTTTAATTCTCCAACGGTAAATACAATTACTTGCAATATGGATAGAAGCAATACGGCTGCCATGTTCAAATATAGTGGACCTAAAGGTGATACGTTCCGCCTTCTTACTATAAGAGAAGCTTTTTTATTAATGGGATTTACTGAAGAGGAATATGAAAAAACGCTTCGTTTAGACCTTAGCTATCGAAAAATGAATAAATTGATTGGAAATTCAATTGTTGTAAATGTTTTACAAGCTATTTTTGAGGTTCTCTTCAAAGGCAAATACGGAAAGAAGGATTGATATGCATAAAATACTTCTTCCCATTGATACTAAATCTTTGTATTACAATATCCTTAACGATAATCCTAAAGGACATACCTGCACAGTTGCTACTCCAATTAAGCAAGGAAATTCTTTAAATTTAGAACTAAACGAAATTTATAAGATTCCTTTGCAAATTGACTTTCAACACTATCCTGACTTAATTGATTCTTTGCTAAAAAATTCAAAAAGCACGAATAAAATAAACAATGTTTTTGTTTTTAGCAAAATAAAGATTAATGGGGAAACGATAAAGACAAATTCTTCTTATTGCATGTTTGTTAAGGAAGAAATAGACCCATCTAAAGCTCAATTCGGTCGAATTAAATTACATTATCCGACTTCATTAAAATATTCCCTGTTGGATATAGATAATAAAGCGGTTATTTCTTCTATATCCGAACATCTATATGGTTTCGCTTTCATTGTTGATGCTTTCGAGTTTGATTTCGATGACAATTCATTAAATTTTATTGTCACTATTGTTGGTTACAATCAAATTCCTTACTCAAAAGTTTTCATAAATAGTAAAGGAACAGGCAAAAAATATACCAAAGCGTTCAAACGGACTGAAGATTGTTACGACTCCGAAATTGTAATCTTGAAAAAGCGTTATGGCGATGAGATTACACCTGAGAATTTTCAGGAATATATGAACAAAGCTAACTCGCGAGCAATATTAGTGGCAAAAGATTACCTAATATCAAAAGGTGCTAAAGAGGTTAACTCCCTTTGTGACATCTACCCTTATTCAATTTTTGATTTGAAATATGTGATAAATGGGAAAACAGAATATGCGATTGTTAAAACCTCATACACAAAAGCAATCTATTTTGATCTAAGTGGTGAAGAAAGGCAGGCACTAGCGTTGTTTAAACAATCTTCCTTACTTTTTATTAGTGAAGCTTTTGGTTGCGAAGAAATTAAGATTTATAAACAAGAGCAATTAAACGAATTAGATAGTTTGGTGACCTCAGTAAGGTTGGCAGCATAAGGGGGTTAATATGGCAACAGAACAAAGTAAAATACCACCAGCAAAATCATTGATTCAAGGGTTGAGGTGCATTGGCTATAACTTTTCTACGGCTTTGGCAGATATTATTGATAATAGTATCTCCGCTGATGCAAAACATATTCAGGTATTATCCAATCCAGATGATGAAGAACCATATGTCGTAATTTTTGATGATGGTCATGGCATGGGCTTTAATGAATTGGACAATGCCATGACTTTGGGATCCGATAGGGATGAAAAAGAAGATTCGGAATATGAATTAGGACGTTTTGGATTAGGATTAAAATCCGCTTCTTTTTCTCAATGTCTAAGGTTAACTGTTGCCAGTAAAAATTGTAACCGTATTAATGCTATGCGTTACGACTTGAATAAAATCCAAGAAAAGAATGAGTGGTTATTAGATATTTTAGATTCGGAAGAAATCGATTCGTTGCCTGAAATTGACCTGCTAAAAAAAGCGAACACGGGGACATTAGTTATCTGGCAATGCTTTGACAAAATTATGGAAGAATCTGATTCTTTTAAGAATAGTTTTATTAACGCCATTGGAGTTGCAAAATCGCACATCGAGTTGGTATTCCATCGTTTTTGGGATGATATTGAAATCAGTTTTAACGGCCATAGAATAGAAAAAAGAGATCCTTTTTTGACAAACGCTCCAAATCATCAGGAAGGAAGAACGATGACCATTAATGTCGATGGACAAGATATATTTGTTACTCCTTTTGTTTTGCCGTATGCGAATTCATTAACTGAAGATAATAAGCGTATGCTCGGGAACCCTAAAAGCATTTACGATGACCAAGGGTTTTACATCTATCGTAATAAGAGGCTTATCATTTGGGGCAGTTGGTTAAGAATGAAGATTCGCTCAGAATTTAACAAATTAGCTCGTGTACGAGTGGATATTCCTTCTTCGTTGGATTCTTTGTGGATGTTAGATGTAAAGAAATCTTCTGCTAAAATCCCCGATAAAATCAAGGACCAATTACAAATTTCTATTAAGGACTCGATTGTTCGAAGTAAAAGGGAAGTTAAATATCCTGGAAAAAAGGAAGCTGAAGCCGAACACCCGTTATGGCAAAGAATTGATTTACATGGCGGAAAAGTAAAATACGAAATTAATCGTGAGGATAATTCTCTTTATTCTGCGTTAGCTGATATGTTGGATGATAAACAGCTAATAGCGCTAAATACATACTTAGACAAAATCGAGGAATTTATTCCTAAAGGTTTGATTGTATCCGACAATGCGGATTCTTTAAATATAGTTAATTCGGATGTCGATTCTGATGAAGAGGATTTGATTCAAAAAGTTCTTTTGATTTCCAGCTATTCGATTGATCAAGAAATTGCCGTTTGCCATTTACTGGAAGGACAAGCATTTGAAAAAATAGCATATAGAAAAAAGGAAATTTTGGGGAGGTTGAAATCACATGAATGATTCTTATTTACAAATACTGAATTCAATTTTACAGGGCGAATCCTTAAGCCACGAAGATTTGATTGCCAAAATTAAAAATACAGTTTGCCTCCTTTATCATCTTTCTGAAAAAGAGATTGAAGAATTAGCTTTTGATTATGAAAAAATATATGGCGGGAAGACGTTTGTTCCAGGAACTACACTTACTGGGCCAGAAGCAAATGATACTTGGTTTTATAAAAAGAAAAAAGAGTTAGATGCTTGCAAAGACCATCATTTTCAAGAAAGGTATGAAAGATATCTAGGCTTTGCTCATTTTGGAAAAAATGCGATTTTATCAATAATTTCCGAATCTGAAAAAATCCTCTCATTTTGTGCTGATCCAGAGTCATACGAGAGAAAAAAAGGTTTGGTTATGGGTGATGTGCAATCGGGCAAAACATCTAACTACTTAGCTTTGGCATCATTGGCGTGCGACTATGGTTACAAATTAATTCTTATTCTTGCCGGTATGACAGATTCCTTACGTATCCAAACTCAAGAAAGAACTGATGAGGGTTTTGTCGGAGCGGTAAGTTCATCTATTGGGGAAGACACTATCAAATATATTGGAGTTGGGACATATGGGGAACAAGGCGAATATTTTGCCTTACCTTTAACGACTGATGAAAGCGACTTTGTGAAAATTTCTGCAACTTCTGGAGACTTTAATAAACCATTGGTTTTGGTCGTTAAGAAAAACAAATCCGTTCTTATTAACGTTAAAAAGTGGTTGAAACCAGGTCAATATGGTGTTTCTAGTAAAAATATCATGATTATTGATGACGAGTGCGACAATGCTAGTGTCAATACAAAGCGTGATGAAGATCCTTCGACAATCAATGGGCTTATCAGAGATATTTACAATAATTTTAATTGTTCGACTTATGTTGGATATAGTGCCACGCCATTTGCTAACATTTTCATTAATCCTGATGATGATCAGCTTGGATATGATGACTTATTCCCTAGTGACTTTATCCATCGCTTACATGCATCTCCAGAATCGTATTTTGGCGCCGATAAAGTTTTTGGTAATTTAGAAAATCAATCAGAACATCTAGTTACATTAGATGAAGAGGAACCGTTATTTCTTCCAGCAAAGCACAAAAAAGATTATGTATATGAAGGGCTCACGCAATCGTTAAGAACGGCTATTTGCAATTTTTTGATTTGCAATTGTATAAGGACACATCGTGGAGATGGAAAAAAGCATAGATCCATGATGGTGAATATCTCTGCTTATAACATAATTCACGAAGATATCAAAAATTGTATTGAGGATTATGTCGAAACATTGAGAAATACAATCTCTCAATATGATAAATATCCTCTTGAAAGATTTTTAAAAAACGCTGAAATGAGGAGGATTTATGATATTTATACAAAGGATCCTTTCTACACAAAGAAAAGCGATAAATATCCCTATAAATCTTTGAACGAAGAAGTACCATTTTCGGAAATCAAAAACCTTTTATTTGATGAAATTTCAAAGTTTACTATCGCCGTAATCAATAACAAATATAAAGGCGACCAGCGTTTTAAATATAAGGAATATAAGGATACTGGTGCTAGAGTCATTGCTATTGGCGGTTACGTTCTCGCTCGTGGTTTAACTTTGGAAGGGTTGATGACTAGCTATTATAGCCGCAATGCCAGTGCTTATGACACATTGTTACAAATGTGTCGCTGGTTTGGATATAGACCTAATTACGAAGATCTTTGCCGTGTTTATATGAGCCAAATAAACATTGATTCTTTTGATGCGGTAATTGATGCTGTAAACAATTTGGATGAGCAAATTACTATTATGAAAGCCGAAGGGAAGGCTCCTAAGGATTTTGGTTTAATGGTGAAAGAATGCCCTGATACATTAGAGACAAAGCTTTTAATTACAGCTAAAAACAAAATGAAAAATACGACATCCGTAACAAGAGGGTTGAATTATTCAGGCGTCTCTATTGATACATCTAAGCTTTTTAAGGATGTTGAGAAAAATAAAAAGAACATAAAAGCTTTTAGAAAATTTTATGCCGATGTTCTCTCATCTGGTGTCACTTTGGAAAATGTAAAAAGTAGAAAGATGCTTCGGAATGTAAAACCAGAACTCATAGCTGATTTTATCAAGAATTTATATATACCTTTAGAAAATAAGAAATTTGATAAAGAGAATCTTTCCGACTTTATTCGAGAGAAAAAATATTACGACAAATGGGATGTTGTTTTTGCAACTGGTAATGAAAGTTCCGATGATCAAGAATTCGAGATCGAGCCTGGAGTGAAGATAAAATCTGTTCTTCGTAAATTTGAGTATCGTGATGACGAAGACTTTTTAAGAATTTCTGATCACAACAATAGATTATTGGAACCTGGTATTTTTAATGCTGGATTAAGTGATGAACAGCAAAAAGAAGCTAAAACGTTGATGAAAAAACGTATTGCGAAAAGTGACAATCCGAATGCAAAAGAAAACATGATTTCCAAAGATTACTTGGGTGTCAGTAATAGGAAACCTTTGCTCGTTATTTTGCCGATTTATTTGAATTGCGAAGAAGATAAAGAAAAAAATGAAGAGAAGCTGAAAAATAAGAAGAAAATTCGCGATTCCTTTAAAGATGCCTGCTTATTAGGCTTTGGTATTGGTTTTGCTGGGAAAAATGACGAGAAGAAATTGATGAATTTCAGGATGAATAAAGTCAAAGCAGATGAATATCTTAAAGTCTTTTCCAATGAAGAGGAGGAAATAAACGATGATTAATTTATATGAAAAATTCAACTCTCTAAATCGTTCTATCAAGGATTCTCAAAAACCGATTGCGACAAACGGAGCTATTAAAGCTTATTACGGGATTTCAAAGGATGGATTTTATCGAATCTCATTTTTGTCTTCGTCGTCTATTGGTATTAAAGGTATTACTAAAGCAATAGGAATCGTTGATGGTTCAACCTCTAATGGAAATTATTGGACGTGTTTTGATTTAAAGAATGATGATTTGCTTTCGGTCTTTTGTTCCTTTGGCGAAGATATGATTTCCTGTGCGGAAACAGAAACAAACGAAAATAGTGCTGCTTCCAAATTGAGATTTAGATATCACACATGGATTGCATTATTTAAAAAGACAAGGATGCCATTGTCTGAAGAGAAGGCAAAAGGCCTTTTTGGTGAACTGTATTTCATGAAGACTTTCTTAATTAAGCAATATGGATATTCTCAAACCATTGCTTCCTGGAGTGGGCCAGAACAATATAGCAAGGATTTTGCTATTGATAATACTTGGTATGAAATCAAAACGGTCTCTATTGGCTCTGCGGTGGCAAAAATTTCTTCGCTCCAACAACTTTCCTCGGATGTGGAAGGTCATTTAATTGTTATTAGAATTGAAGAGATGGCAGATACTTTTAAAGGGGCCGATTCTTCGATAAATAATTTACTGCAAAGCATACTTACTTCTATTGAAGATAACGAGAACAAAGATTTGTTCTTAGATAAAGTGAATAAGTATGGCTACGATTTTTCGGACGAAATTGGAAATAAACGCTATTCTGTCAAAAGGGTTGAAAAGTATTTGGTTAACAATACTTTCCCAGTCTTAAGGGAAAGTGATATTAAGTCTGATGCTGTGAATAACGTGAGTTATGAGTTAGTTTTAAAACTGATAAAAGAATGGGTGGAGGAATAAATTATGGATGGGTATTTACTAGAAGATTTTAGAATAGATTTCATTAACGATATTAAGGCTCAAGCTATCACTGATTCTGATTATCCAGAAGATGTCTTTGTGGATGAGTGCAAAGATATTCTGATCAACGATTTCGGACTACTCAGCGACTTAACGCATACGTATGTTGATTGGAAAACAAACAACAACAAGTTTAGGAACATGAGGCTTGATGCTTCTTATTTAGAGACATCAATCAACACCCTTCATTTGCTCTATGCTGATTTCAATGATGGCGGTGTCCAACCGATTAACTCTGAATTTATAAGAGATAAAGCCCAGCTTCTAGAAAATTTCTTTACTAATGTTTTGTTTGGCTATTTTGATGGTGCTTCTGAGTCTGATCCTACAACAGAATTAGCAAAATCTATTAGGAGACACATTGATTCTATTAAGAAACTTCAGGTTATTATCGTTTCCACAAATTTAAAGAGTTCACGCTTGAAAACGACCATCGAACTGAAGCCATTAGAAATAGGAACTAAAACCTTTGATGTGGATTTAACTCTTTTGGATATAGAAGGCATTTATCATACAAAAATGGCTGGGGCTCAAAAGGATGATATTTTCATCAATACAGCGGATTTTGGTGTAGATGGAATTCCTTGCATTAAGGCTCAAATTGAATCAAAAGATTATGAGTCTTATCTTGCCGTTGTTCCCGGAAAATTTTTAAGCGATATTTATTTGAAATATAACGCCCGTTTGCTTGAAAGCAACGTTCGTTCATTTTTGAATACTAGAGGCGAAATCAACAAAGGTATTCTCAATACTATTTTGAACGACAAGGAAAAATTCTTCGCCTTTAACAATGGTATTGCGACAACTGCGGATTCGATTGAAGTAAAAAACACTACAAATGGGCCTGTGATTACTTCATTTAAAAATTTACAGATAATCAATGGTGGTCAGACTACGGCTTCTTTGGCGTCTGCCGTTTTGAAAAATAACGCCGATTTAAGTGGCATTTACGTTCAGATGAAACTATCCATCATTAACGAAAGCGCAGATAAGGCTGAATTGATTAGGCTGATTTCAAAATATGCCAATAAACAAAATAAAGTAACAAATGCCGATTTGAATTCAAACCACCCATTCTATACTAGAATTGAAGAATTCTCTCGTAAAATTAAGGCACCATTGGCACCTAATTCTACTGTTCAATCCATTTGGTTTTTTGAACGTGCTCGCGGTCAATACGACCAATCTAAGATGAAACTTAAGACTAAAAAGGAAAGAGATGTTTACGAACTTCAAAATCCTAAAGCTCAAAAATTTACGAAAACCGATTTGGCAAAATACATAAATGCTGATGCCATGAGACCATATGATGTTTCATGGGGTGCTGAAGTCAATATGACTAAATTTCAATTGTTGATGGAAAAAGAGTGGGATAAAAGCAAAGACCAATTTAATGAGGTTTATTACAAAGACCTAATTTCAAAAGCGATTATCTTCAAAAAAATTGAACAACTTATCAGCGATGAGGAATGGTATATAAATAATAAAGGGTATCGTGCTCAACTTGTTCCATACACTTTTTCTAAATTCATGTACGCGATAAGCAAAACTGGAAAAGTGTTTAATTATAAGAAGGTTTGGGAACAGCAGGCGCTTCCTGATGAATATTTTGATGATTTAAAGAAAATCGCAAAAAATTGTTACGATGTTTTTAATGATCCTCATAGACCATACCTCAATATTGGTGAATATGCTAAGAGACTTGTTTGCTGGGAAACTATTAAAGCAAAACCTTGTTCATTAAGTGAAGCAACAATTGGTTTGTTAATTGATAAAGAAGATAAAGACGTTGAAAACAGATTGGCTTTTAAGGAACAAAGGTTTAATAGTGCCATTTCTTCTGAAATTGATATTTATAATCGTGGAATTGATTATTGGAAAAAAGTCAAAGAGGTTGGCATGCAGCTAAAAGAACTTAATCCATATGAATGCCAACTTTGCGATTATGCCATTAAGTTTATTCAACAAATTTACAGAAGTCTTTCAAAGAAACAAGTGAAGGATTTGTCCGCTATTATTAACAAGATGAGTCAATACATTAATTGAAGAATATTAGATAGCAAAAGACGAAAAAAGAATCACGTCATCTCAGAGAAGATGTTTTTACGGGCACTAATGATTGTCTAGGGGAGAATAACCACTAGATTCAATAATCAAAGAGCAAGATGTGATGACTAGAAAGGTATTTTTAGAGCAAAGAAAGCGTGTCTTCTTGGTGGCGTCAAGACGGGTTCTGCGGATCACTTCAATTGCTTTTAAAATTGTTAAATCTATTAAGAAGCAATAAATAACGCCTTAATTAATTTTTGAAAGGGCTAATTTCCGACGCTTCGACTTACCTATTAGGTGAGGGAGGCGTCTTTTTCTTTAACCAGAAAACTCCAAGATGAACGGCTTCTCACGACGTGGAAACGACGCTACGACCTTATTCTTTATTTACATACACAATCTAAGAAGTGGCCGAGAATGGGAAAGGAGAAAAGAGAGTGAATTTCATTAGACCGCAAATCTATTTCACCAAGAAAAACGAGATTGAGAAGCTGGAAGAAGATTTCAGGAAAGACGATGAGAAAAGCGTATCTGATTATCTAAGAAACCTGATTATGCTCGGATACCAAACGAAGATGAAAGAGGATTCTGTGTCCATAAACGCTGAGCTGAGAAGACTCCAAAGGCAGATGGAGTCTTTGAAACAGGATCTAAGCCTTGTGAAGAAATGCGTGTTCGAAATGTATAAGTCCTTGGAGGAGAAAAAGAGTGAATGATCTTGCTGTGTCCATTTCCGTTTCGTATTTCCCAAGAAATATGATGAGGAAAAGACTCTTTTCTTTGATTACCAAGTCTTCCCTCGTGTCCGTCAAGTCTTCCTTCAAGCGCGTCAGCTCCTTCCGAAAAGGAATCTATGACGCGCTTGGAAACGTTTGGCTGATAAAGATAGAGATCACGAAAAGCAAGTCCTCGTTCCATTTTTCTCAAACCAAATCCCTCTTTTATGTCATCAGGGAAAGGATGAAGGGATTGCTCGACAAGATGGAACTAAGCCGTTCAAACGTTTTATAGCTCATCGGGGTGGATCATTTCGAAAGGATATTCATCGCTTTTTACGAGAAAGAGCCCACCTTCTACAGTGTGAGGAAGAAGGAATACGAATACAGGAAAGGGAAGATAGCTTTGGAACTCATCTTTGATTTCAAGGAGAAGGTGACGAAATCGTTGAGAAGATTGGCGGAAGCGGAGGAACTTTTGAGTTAAGGGAAACACATGTTTTTTGTAAACAAGATAAGACGGGCCACAATCTGCCACAGCAGCCTGTCTATTTCCCGTCAGGGTCTTGTGACTGGGATACCCAGCTCACGGCAAAAAAGGAGGAAGGATCTTATAACGGATAAGGAAAACGAATTGGTGATGGAGATGTACGCTTCTTTGAAAAGAGGCGATTTCAAGGAGCATCAAAAACTGAAGGAGGATAAGCGCCTATCCAGAAGGCAAAGGAAAAGGATCAAGGATGAAGCGATAGATAGAATCGTATCATCCCCTTTGTCGAACAGGATGCTTGAACCGACAGCCATTGACGAGAACGTTTTGTATTGCATCATTGAGATGGGGATGCTTACGAAGATATTCCATCTAGGCTTAATAGGCGAAAATGTGTTTGTGAAAACGAAGGATGATGTTTTAAAAAGACACAGCGCCACTCATTCGATATTGTCGTTGGTTGAAGGATAGGCTTTTCTAACGAAGAAAACCTTTAAATTTGCCCCATGTGGGATGAGGAGCAGTGTCCCCATGGTATAATGGGTTTGGAGCACGGCTTCAAACTCTATATCTCGGCAAAACAAGGAGGAAAAAGAAATGCCTGATATCAAAGTAATTAAAGCCAATGCCATCCCTGGAAAGAAAAACCATGGGAAGAATAGGAGATTGAGAGTGGCGGCCTATTGCCGCGTCTCCACGGATGGTGAGGAGCAGATTAGCTCCTACAATTCGCAGCTCTCATACTACAGGGAATACATCTCTAAGAATCCTGACTGGGTCATGGCCGGAATCTACGCCGACAAGGCGATTACCGGAACCAAGGCCGATAAAAGGCCGGACTTCATGAGGATGATTAACGATTGCCTCAACGACGAGATAGATATGGTCGTTACCAAATCCATCTCAAGGTTCGCAAGAAACACCATAGACACTCTCCATTACGTCAGAATGTTAAAGGAAAGGGGAATCGCAATCTTTTTCGAAGAGGAGCATATCAACACGCTCTCCATGGATGGCGAACTGATGCTGACGGTTCTCTCTTCCGTCGCTCAGCAAGAGGTCCACAACACGTCCGAGCATGTGAAGAAAGGCCTTAAGATGAAGATGGAAAGAGGCGAGTTAGTTGGTTTCCAAGGATGCCTTGGATACGATTATCATCCAGAAGACAAAAGCGTCACCATCAACGAAGAGAAGGCCGAGACCATTCGCTACATCTACCGAAGGTATCTCGAAGGGGTGGGATGTACGGTCATCGCCAGGGAATGTACCCAGCTAGGCTTCAAGACCAAAGCGGGAAACACGGTTTGGCACGATTCAGGGATAAGGGGAATCCTCAGAAACGAGAAGTACTGTGGCGACATCCTGATGGGGAAGACCTTCACAGTCGACCCGATCACAAAAAGAAGGCTCAGGAACTTCGGTGAAGAGGACAAGTACTACCTTGAAAACCATCATACGGCAATTATCTCTAAAGAGGATTTCATTGCGGCTCAAACCATTCTTGACAATCGCGGCACGCCAAGGAGGATTGTGGATGTAAAGAGGCAGGAAAAGCTCTCAAGGCAATATGCCTTCTCATGTATTATCAAATGCGCCTATTGCGGCGCGACCTTTACCAAAAGAAACTGGCATAAGGGGAAAGGCTATGACAAAGTCGTTTGGCAATGCGTGAACAACACCAAAGGCGGAAAGAAGTGTTGCGAGCATTCCAAGGCCATTCCGAAAGAGGTGCTCGAAGGCGCGTTTATCGATGCCTACAACTATCTGTCTAAGAACAAGAAAGTGTGCTTCGACAAGCTCTATGAGAGCATCAAATCTAATCTTAAGGAAGAAAATCTCGCTTCTCTCATCGGGAAGAACGAGAGGAAGCTATCTTCTCTCGAATTGAAGAAAAAGAATTTGATCGATTTGAAACTTTCCGGCGGGATAGACGAAAAGACCTATAAGGATGCCTTTGATGACATTGTTGGCAGGATCAACGCCGTGAATGCCGATTTGGAGATGCTCAAGGCTGATAAGGAAGCTTTCGATTCCAAAGTGGAAAAGATCAAGCTGATCGAAGCTGTCATCAAGGAAGGAAACGAGATTACCACATTCGACCGCTACCTATTTGAAGTGACAGTTGAGCATGTCGTCGTCGGCGAGGAAAACGACCCATACAAGATCAAATTCTTCCTTAAGACGAAGCAGGTTTACGAGGTCAATGCCATGGAGTACATCCTCAAGAAGAAAATGGGTACCCTGATTAATGGAATTTCGTATCAACACAAAGCAGACGACGTTGGTCAAAAGCCGTTAGTCAAATCTCCCGATACATGTTGAGACTGTGGTGTTGTTAAATAAGAAAAATGACTGAAAAAGCTCAGTAAAACTGTGGCTTTCGGGCAATCGGACAAATTTTGGCATCGGGCAGGACGAACGCTTCTTGGTAACTTATCTAAAGACAGATTGGGTAAAAAATGTGAGAGTTGAGTTGCTGAGTTAGATGTTGTGGTAGTTGTGACTGTGAGATGGATGCCATGATAAAACAAGGATTCCTCGCTTCCATCAGTGGCAGGAGCGAAAATATAATAAAAGAGGTGATAATTTATGGACAAGATTCACATAGAAAAAGGGAGCGTGCAAGAAACGCTGATCATCCCATTATACGGACGGAAGCTTTGCGCGGAGCAATTTCCAACGTTGTATCAGGATAAATACGCCGCAAAAATCTGTGAGAGTATCGACTATGATTTTTCAAAGTTGAAAAGCAAGGAAAACAGCGCCATGTACCAGTTTGGTGCATTAGAAGGCGCTATGCGTGAAAAGGATATGCTTTGGGAAATTGCGGATTATCTAAAGGCGCATTCGAAAGCCGCAGTAGTCAACTTGGGCTGTGGACTGAATATGACCGGCAGAACAGCGGATAACGGAACCTGCTGTATCTATAATCTTGATTTTCCGGACGTGATAAAGTCACGTAATGAGATCATTTCTGCCGGAGAAAGAGAAGAAAATATAGCCTGTGATCTGAACGATTTTTCATGGATGGATAAAATCAATGCAAAGGATGGTGCTATTCTGTACGCTGCCGGAGTGTTTCATTATTTCACTACACAGCAGATAAAGAACATGGTCATTGCAATGGCAGAAAAATTTCCGGGAGGCAGACTTGTTTTTGACGCGGTTGGAAAATTTGGAAGAGACAAACTCTTGAAGAGCACTTTGAAAAGCATGGGCATGAATGATGCATCTGGGCTTTTCTATGTAAATGATACTTCCGAACTTGAAGGATGGTCTAAGAAGGCAAAGCTCATGTCAAAAAAGAGTTATATGCAGGACTATTATAAACTCGATGATCCTAATATCAAGGGTATTCACCGCTTCCTCGCAAAGCTCTGTGACAGCCTTGCTAAGATGTATATCTACCGTATGGATTTTTCCGATTAAATGAGATGATGGAAAGACAGATGGCGAAAATAGATGTGTGAAGGCTCCCACACTGCCATCACCGGCGGTGTGAAGCGGAAACCCAAAATCGAATTATGAAAGGAATACATACTATGAACGTTTCCATTGGAAAAAGACTTATTGCCTGGGATATCTTCGAAGGGTATGTGAAGAAGTAGAAAGATCATTTGATGGAGAATGCGAAATAGTCGAGCTTGAAAGCTCAAAGAGCGCAACCCATACATGCAGGGTTTACCGTTTTTGCCAGTTGCACAGTCATGTTTGGAATGCGGTTGATATGTTCCTTCCGTACTGTGCCTCGTATTGGTAGACCTGTTCCTTGCGTCCAATCTATGCATGTTGAGATGGTGGTGTTGCTAAGTTGCAAAAACGGCTAAATGCTTAAAATCGTAAAAAATCGATGGATTTCCTAATTGCAGAAAATTATGGAAATCCTTTTTTGTGAATAAAAAAGTTTATATACTGTAAAAATAAAGTATTTACTAGTATGAGAAAATAAATCAATAGCAAAAATGAACACAAGTCTTGTGTTGTATTGATACTAGAATAGGTGGTAAGTTACTATATAACATGATGATAATAATTTAAAATATGTAATTGTCAATAGAATTATGTAGCTTATTATCGGTTAAAAATGTAGTTTTCAAAATATAAAATAGAATTAAAATTGATTAAGATGTGGCTCGATTTAAAACATATATTTGTTTTAGTTCTTCATCAAATTAATAAAACAGTGATTTTATAAACACTAGTTCAACCTGAATCTTCGACTTTTATTATTATCAATTAAAAAATATGCATTTATATAGATAATATTTTAAGTTATAAATAATAAAAATAAGACAAAGACTTTATGGAAAAATAAAAATGGATAATGAATTAATGTTAATAAAACCATCAAAAGATTACTTGGATGAATTAAAGGCTTATAGAGAAGAATTTTTGAATAATGGTGACTCAATGGATGGATGTGGGCCTTTAAGAAAATATGATTATATGAATGAAGATCTTGAGATGACAAATAGATATCTTAAATTAGAAACTTTTCCTAAAGGGATGATTATTGCAACACAATTTTTATGTGTTAGAAAAAGTGATAATAAGCTAGTAGGTATGATACAAATAAGACATTATTTTAACGAATATTTGGAAAAGTATGCTGGACATATTGAATATTCAGTTAGACCATCTGAAAGAAGAAAAGGATATGCATCATGGATGCTTAATAGTATTAAACCGTTTTGCAAAAGTATTGGCTTAGATAAAATACTAGGTTGTTGTTTTAATACTAATGTTGGTAGTAGAAAAACGAAACTTAAAAATGGTGGAATTTGTGATGGCATAGTCTATTATGAACTTAAAAATAAATATTTAGAAATGTATTGGATTGATGTAACAAATAGCTAAAAGAGCAAAAATATACCTTATTGGGTATAATGCAACTCCATAATAGCTTTTTAATACCCGTTAAGGTATAAAAAACATTAAATTGTTGAACATTATACCTTGTAGGGTATATAATTTAACAAAAGGTGAATATTATGAATGCTATTGCTGAATTTATCAAAAATAAAAGAAAAGAATATGGATTAACACAAAAAGAATTTGCAATTCGCTCTGGATTAGGACTTCGCTTTGTCCGTGATTTAGAACAAGGAAAAGTTACTCTTCGATTAGATAAAGTAAATGTTGCTCTTTCTATGTTTGGCATGGAGGCTGGTCCTGTGAGAAAGGAAGAAGAGAACAAATGATTGAATTAAGAAAAGCATACGTTTATATTTGTGATACTTTTGCAGGTGTTCTTTCTGAGACTGATTTTGGTTATTCTTTTGTTTATGATGAAGAGTATTTAAAATTAAAAAATCCAAAAGCTATTTCTTTAACAATTCCATTAAGAAAAGAGCCATATATTTCTAAAACACTATTTTCTTTTTTTGATGGTTTAATTCCAGAAGGATGGCTTTTAAATGTTGTTAGCAGAAATTGGAAAATCGATATTAATGATCGTTTTGGACTTTTACTTGTTTCTTGTAAAGATACAATAGGCAATGTAAGCATTGAGGAGAATAAAATATGAACTGTTTATGCTGTGGTAAACAATTAAAAGAAGAAAATGAATTTATGTGGCATAAAAGTTGTATTAAGCATTTTTTTGATACGCCATATTTTCCTGATATAGAAATTAGTGAAGATGTACTTCAATATATTATAACTAATAATATTAATAAAGGTTTAACAATTCCAGGAGTTCAAAAAAAATTATCACTTCATCTAAGTTTTGAAAATCATAAGTCAAGGCTTACACTTGTTGATTATCCGACTGGTTATATTCTTAAACCACAAGTAAATGAATTTAAATGTTTGCCTGAAGCTGAACACTTAGTTATGTCAATGGCTGACAAAACTGGAATTTCAACTGTACCGCATGCTTTAATTAAAAAAGATGGAATTTTTGCTTACATAACAAAAAGAATAGACAGAGTTTATGATAAAAAACAAATAAAAAAAATTGCAATGGAAGACTTTTGTCAATTAGATATGCGATTAACAGCTGATAAATATAAAGGATCATATGAAAGATGTGCAAAGTTAATAAAAAAGTTTTCAGGACAATCAGGATTTGATTTGTCAGAAATATTTATTCGCCTTGTTTTTTCTTTTGTTGTAGGCAATTCTGATATGCATTTAAAAAACTTTTCTTTAATTGAAAATAATGGTAAATATGTTTTATCAAAAGCTTATGATTTATTGCCAGTTAATATTATTCTTCC
>ERZ779643.1081-NODE-1081-length-19941-cov-2.397365_pt1 | contig 19941 bp, 17 predicted proteins | sample MGYA00511564_ERZ779643 | MGnify/ENA primary metagenome ERZ779643 (study PRJEB29588, sample SAMEA2147114) | human gut metagenome | biome: human gut; feature: human-associated habitat; material: faeces | place: Denmark | collected 2008/2010 ... | reverse complement strand
CAAGAACCCCACCAGCGTTAACAGCCTTAGACGGAGCAACAACCATGTTCTTCTGATCCATTAAGAATCTAAGAGCTTCGTTTGTTGTCGGCATGTTAGCAACTTCGATGTAGTACTTGATGTTGTTAGCAACGATTCTCTTAGCCTGTGTAAGGTCTACATCGTTCTGTGTAGCACACGGCATGATGATATCAACTTTCTCGCCCCACGGCTTGTCTCCAGCTACGAACTTGCAGCCGAACTTATCAGCGTAGTCCTGAACTTTGTTACGTCCAGAAGCTCTCATCTCAAGCATGAAGTCGAATTTCTCTTTTGTTGTAATTCCGTCCGGATCGTAGATGTAACCGTCTGAGTCGGACATCGTGAGTACCTTTCCGCCGAGTTGAAGTACCTTTTCGGCCGTGTACTGAGCCACGTTGCCGGAACCGGAGATGAGGACTGTCTTGCCTTTAAGGTCGGTGCCTTTGGTCTTCAGCATTTCCATGAGGAAGTACACGTTACCGTAACCCGTAGCTTCGGGACGGATGAGCGAACCGCCGAACTCAAGTCCCTTGCCGGTGAATACGCCGCTGAATTCATGGGTCAGTTTCTTATACATGCCGAACATGTAACCGACTTCGCGTCCGCCTACGCCGATATCACCGGCCGGCACATCGGTATCGGGACCGATATGGCGATTGAGTTCGAGCATGAAAGCCTGGCAGAAACGCATCACCTCGGCGTTGCTCTTGCCGCGCGGAGAGAAATCGGAACCGCCCTTGCCACCGCCCATAGGAAGAGTGGTCAGAGAGTTTTTGAAAGTCTGCTCGAAAGCCAGGAACTTCAAAATGCTGAGGTTTACGGAACTGTGGAAACGGATACCGCCTTTATAGGGACCGATTACGTTGTTATGCTGTACACGGTAACCCATGTTGGTTTGAATCTGGCCTTTATCGTCCATCCAAGTGACGCGGAATTGATAAACGCGATCAGGAATACAAAGACGTTCAATCAGATTGGCTTTTTCGAACTCAGGGTGTTTGTTGTACTCCTCTTCGATCGTACTGAGAACTTCTTCTACAGCCTGATGATACTCAGGTTCGTTAGGGAAACGACGTTTCAAGTCTTCCAGAACTTTTTTTGCATCCATGTGATAAATCCTTTTTTAATTAATATTATTCGTTAACTTTATCTTTTCTACCTTATTTCTCCTTATTATATATAAGAAAAATCTCTCTCTTGGTTTTCAGTTGCCAAAGTTAAGCATTTAATAGCAAACTGCCAATAAAAACGAGAAAAAAAATCTTTTTGCTATCATTTTTAGCAAAAGACAAACATTTCTTCGGATTCGCAGTGCTTTATATAAAAATAAGGTTTTGGATTTTGTATTTTTTCCGGTTTGCACTATCTTTGCATAGCATTTTTTTGATTGAAGATGAAGAACATCAGGAATTTCTGTATTATTGCACATATAGATCACGGTAAGTCTACTTTGGCCGACCGTTTGCTTGAATATACGAATACGATAAAGGTCACCGAAGGGCAAATGCTCGACGATATGGATCTGGAGCGGGAGCGTGGCATCACGATTAAAAGCCATGCCATCCAAATGGAATATATACATAAAGGAGAGAAGTACACGTTGAATCTGATCGATACGCCGGGACATGTGGATTTCTCATACGAGGTTTCGCGTTCCATCGCGGCTTGCGAGGGGGCGTTGTTGATTGTGGATGCCACGCAAGGCGTGCAGGCTCAGACCATCTCCAATTTGTATATGGCCATAGAGCATGACTTGGAAATCATCCCGGTCATTAACAAATGCGACATGGTGAACGCCATGCCGGAGGAAGTGGAGGATGAAATCATAGACCTGTTGGGATGTAAACGTGAGGAGATTATCCGTGCGTCGGGACGTACGGGAATGGGAGTGGATGAAATATTACAGGCTGTGGTGGAACGTATCCCCCATCCGGAAGGGGATGAGGACGCTCCTTTGCAGGCATTGATATTCGATTCCGTGTTCAACTCGTTCCGTGGGATTATCGCTTATTTCAAAATCGTGAACGGCAGTATCAAGTCGGGCGACGAAGTGGCTTTTATCAATACGGGCAAGGAATACACGGCTGATGAGATTGGAGTACTGAAGATGGAAATGTCCCCCCGTAAGGAGTTGCATTGCGGGGATGTGGGGTATATCGTTTCCGGTATTAAGACGGCAACGGAGGTGAAAGTCGGCGATACGATTACTCACGTGGAGCGTCCGTGCGATAAAGCCATTTCCGGTTTCGAGGAAGTCAAGCCTATGGTTTTTGCCGGGCTTTATCCCATAGAGACCGAGGATTTTGAAAATCTCCGGGCCTCTTTGGAAAAATTGCAGTTGAACGATGCGTCGCTGACCTTCCAACCGGAATCGTCCGTGGCGTTGGGCTTCGGTTTCCGTTGCGGTTTCCTCGGCTTGCTTCACATGGAAATCGTGCAGGAACGTTTGGATCGCGAGTTCAATATGGATGTGATTACGACCGTACCCAACGTGTCTTATCTCGTATATGACAAGCAGGGCGGGGTGAAAGAAGTGCATAACCCGGCCGGTATGCCCGAAGTGACGCTGATCGACCATATAGAGGAGCCGTACATCAAGGCTTCCATCATTACGACAACCAACTTCATCGGTCCCATCATGACCTTGTGCCTGGGGAAAAGGGGGGAGTTGTTGAAACAGGAGTATATCAGCGGAAACCGTGTGGAACTCCATTACAGCATGCCTTTGGGTGAGATTGTGATTGATTTTTATGATAAACTCAAAAGCATATCAAAAGGGTATGCCTCTTTCGACTATCATCAGGACGGTTTCCGGCCGTCTAAACTGGTGAAGTTGGACATCCTGTTGAACGGGGAACCGGTGGATGCGTTATCTACTTTGACGCATATCGACAATGCGGTGGACTTCGGGCGGCGGATGTGTGAGAAGCTGAAGGAGTTGTTGCCCCGCCAGCAGTTCGATATTGCCATACAGGCGGCCATCGGTGCCAAGATCATCGCCCGCGAGACGGTGAAGCAGTTGCGTAAGGACGTGACGGCGAAATGTTACGGAGGAGATATCAGCCGGAAAAGAAAATTGCTTGAGAAACAGAAGAAAGGAAAGAAACGGATGAAACAGATTGGTAATGTGGAAGTGCCGCAAAAAGCTTTCTTGGCTGTGCTGAAGTTGGATTAACCTAATAAAAACCTTATAGACTATGGATTTAAGACGCGACGTGGCCCGTGAAATAGCCCGTATTTATTGCCGTTTGTCTCCATCGGGCATCGAGGCATTGTCTGAGATACTCGTACCTTTCAAATATTCGAAAGGCGATGTGGTATTGCCTGAAGGAGAAACGTGTCGTCACATGTATTTCGTAGAGCGCGGAATGGTGAGACAGTATTATTATAAAGGTGGGCGTGATGTAACGGAACACTTTTCTTATGAAGGGCGAATCGTGATTTGCATTGAAAGTTTCTTGAAACAGGAACCTTCACGGCTGATTGTCGAGGCGTTGGAAAACAGCAGGCTTTACGGTATTCCGTATGATGCCTTACAGGAATTGGCAGACGAGAATAAAGAGATTGAGCTGCTGTTCCGTAAGATTATGGAACATGCCTTAATCAGTTCCCAAGTCTATGCTGACAGCCAGCGCTTTGAGAACGCTACGGAACGTTACCTTCGTCTCTTGAATACGAAACCCGAGATTTTGTTGCGTGCGCCGATGCTCCATGTGGCTTCTTACTTGCAAATGTCGCCTGAAACATTAAGCCGCGTGCGTGCGGCTCATTTGGAAGAGTCGAAAAAGGAGAGAAGTGAAAAGCCGTCCACAGAGTCTTAGGGACTTGTTAAGGTAATGAGATGGCCTTATATATGGAAACGCCGGATGTTCTTGATGAGAATATCCGGCGTTTTTGTGTACCTTGATATATTATAATAATGATTTCTTGCCTGTAAGTCTTGTTTGTAAATATAATATTTGCTAACTTTCGGTGTTTTTATAAACATTAAATCTTTTATTTATGGATTGTAGAGTTAACCTAATGAAAAAGAAAAGCGTTCGCTTGGTTTTGGTCGGTATGTGCGGCGTAGCCGGATTGTTGGTCACTCCAGCCATGAGGGCTGAAAGCAGCCTTGGGGAGTCCGCAGTAACGATGTCGGCTGACGAGGCGGAAACAGGACATCCTTTGGAAGGATTTTGGAAAAAGACTTGGATTCGGAAGAAAGGGGATTCCCATAAGGGTTCCCAACCGTTCGTGCATTACAAGTATTATGGAGAAGACCACATGGTGTCGCTTTCCGTGCGGTATGTAGGCACCAACGATGTGGACGTGGATTTCGAAGGGTTATACACCACGTTTGAGTATATGTCGAAGAAAGCCATTCGTGAAGGCGGCGGGAAATTGAAAATCAAGACGCGGGCAGAAGACATGTTCGAACTTTCATGGACGGGTCGTTCCCCTGTAGGGGAGACGGACTATGAAGAGGGGTGGGAGCGGTATCCCATGCCCTCGGGATTGGCCGCCATACACCAAGGGATGCGCGATGCCCACGAGGCAGACGGACGTTACACCGGCATGTGGGAAGTGCAAGGCTTGCGGCAACCGTTGACGGGCGAACTGATACCACCCAAGTTGAAGAGTTATAAATGGTATGGTGACGGCTATTTCTTGGGCTTTACCCCGAATCGAACCAGGGAAGACCGTGTATATTTTAAGGGACATGCCGGAACTTTCACGTCGGAGGGTGACAGCATCATCAAGGAGCGCGGCGGGCGCAACAAGGTGAAATGGTTATCGGACGACACGTTTGAGATGTCGTGGTTCAACGGACGGGGTGTGGCTACCGAGGTGTGGAAGCGCGTGGAAAACGATGATTTGGAACAGCAGGTGCTTCGCGTGATGAAGCCGATGTTCCTGCGTGTGGAAGGTTTGTCTGTGGCGGATATGTATGCAGCCGACAAGGTGTATGAGAAAGCTGATGTTCCTCCGCAATATCCCGGAGGAATAAACGCCCTGATGGAATATATGTCGTCTAATATCCACTATCCTGAGGCCTGTGTCAAGGAAAAAGTCGAAGGCAGGGTGATGGTTTCTTTCGTGGTGGATAAGGATGGGAACGTGACGCGCCCGCAAGTGGTGAAAAGTCCTGATGTGCGCCTGAGTGCGGAGGCCGTGCGGGTCATCATGGCCATGACGAAGTGGAAACCTGCACGGTTGGACGGCAAGCCGGTATCAGTGAAGTTCACCGCTCCCATAATGTTTGCGTTAAAAGGAAAGAAGAAATGAGGGTTGGAAGAGTCGGTACAGGAATCTGAAAGTCTTGGTTTGCAGTGGGGCTGCAACCTAAGAAAAAGGGAAAGGCGTGTCGCTCTTTCCCTTTTTTGTGTGTCTCGTTTCCATGAGGGTTCCCCGTATGAATACCCGTAGGTTTAACGTGCCGCACGGTAGATGTGCTCCATGTCCTCGCGGTTCAAAACTTTGAAGCCTCCGATAGAATGGGTACCGTCATAACTACATTTACGGGACATTTCGCGAATTTCCTCGTCTGTGATTTCGCGTCCGATGAGTTCGTGTATGCTGGTAGGCATGCCGATGGCTCGGAAGAAGCGTTCCAATGCTTCGATACCGGCCAAGGCTGTTTCTTCTGCCGACTTGAAGTTGTTTCGTACTCCCATGGCATTGACAGCAAATTGTGCGAAACGGGTGGGATTTTCAAGGTAGACGTAACGCGCCCAACTGCTCCATACGGCGGCCAGGCCCGCACCGTGGGTTACATCGAACATGCCGCTGAGTTCGTGTTCCAGAAAGTGCGTGGCCCAGTCTGAAGTGGTACCGCAACCGGTCAGGCCGTTGTGAGAAAGGCTGCTCGCCCACATGATTTGGGCGCGATGCAGGTAGTTGTCCGGTTGTTGCAGTACTTTGAACGCGCTGTCTTGTACGGTGCGGATGAGGCTTTCGGCAATGGAGTCGGTTACGGTCATGTCATCATCGTGGGAGAAGTAGCGTTCCAACGTGTGCATGATGATATCTACTACGCCGGCTGCCGTTTGATAGGGAGGCAATGTAAAGGTACGCTCCGGGTTCATTACGGCAAACTTGCAGCGGAGCTTATCGCTGCCGTAGTCTTTTTTCAGGTCGCCGTCTTCGTTGGTAATGACCGTGGCGTTGCTCATTTCGCTGCCTGCTGCCGGGAGGGTGAGCACGGCTCCCAAGGGGAGGCAAGTGTCCACTTCGGCTTTATGGGTGAAGAAATCCCAAACGTCTCCTTCGTAGGTTACCCCCATGGAGATGGCTTTGGCGGAATCGATTACGCTGCCGCCGCCGATAGCCAAGATGAAATCTACACCTTCGGCACGGCATAAATCGATGCCCTCGTGTACTTTTGAGAGACGTGGGTTGGGCACGACTCCTCCCAGCTTCACATAAGGGAGGTGTTCAGCTTCAAGTGCATGGCATACTGCGTCTAACAGTCCGGAACGTTCTGCGCTTTTGCCTCCGTAATGTACCAATACTTTTGTTCCGCCGTATTGTTTTACCAATCGGCCTGTCGCCTGTTCCGCTTTTCTTCCGAAAGCGACCTGCGTAGGGGCGTAGTAATTGAAATCTTTCATTGTCCTTTGCTTTTATGTTTTTTCTTGGGTAGATTTGTGATTTTCGTCTTTATAGGGGATGCCGGGACTATATCTGGCAATCCGTGTACAAATAACGTTTGATGCTTTTCTTAGGGGTTTTCTCGAATTCCTCTTGGAAGATTTTGATACCGGAAAGCTGGGCATATCCGGGCAACATACTGTTTAGTTCAGTCCGGTTTTGTTCCATGACGTTGGCCAAATCCGAGTCTTGTAAACCCAGATTGTGCGCTTCCTCAAAGTCCGGGTACACCAGTCCGTAAAGTTTTTCTCCTTTTTGGATGACGATGCTTTCGTTGACCAAAGTCAGGTTATTCAGCAAATCTTCAATTTCTTCCGGATAGATATTTTGTCCGCTGGCACCTAAAAGCATGTTTTTGCTTCTGCCTTTGATGAAAAGGTTGCCATTTTCGTCCATGATACCGAGGTCGCCTGTACGATACCAGCCGTCTCGAAATGCTTCTTGGGTTGCTTCTTCGTTTTTATAGTATCCCAACATGACATTGGCGCCTCGGGTGAGGATTTCTCCTACAGTGTGTTGCGGGTCATTGCTGTCAATCTTGATTTCCATACGTGGAGCCGCCTTGCCGCAAGAACCGGGTGCGAAAATATTCCAGTCTGCGTATGAGATAATCGGGGCGCACTCCGTGGTGCCGTAGCCCACGGTGTAATTGAAACCGATGTCGTGAAGCAGCATTTCTATTTCATGATTGAAAGCTGCCCCGCCTATGATGATTTCATAGAAATTTCCTCCGAACGCCGTTTTGAGCTGTTCGCAGATTTTGTCTTTGATTTTTTGACGGACTAATGGGACTTTCAATAGCATCTTTACGGTCGTACCCTGAATTTTAGGAAGAACCGCCTTGCGGATAATCTTTTCTATGATTAAGGGGACGGCGATGATGATACGCGGCTTCAACTCGGCAAATGCCGCAAAAAGAACATTGGGGGACGGGTTCTTGGTCAGGAAGTAGATGTGGCATCCCGTGCAAAACTCAAAGATAAATTCAAAAGCCATCCCGTACATGTGAGCCATGGGCAACATGGAAATCACGTTGTCTCCGATTTTCATGTGCGGACTTAATACTTCCTTGGCAAATTCCAGATTGGACCAAAGGGCGCGATAGGGAATCATTACGCCTTTCGAACGGCTTGTCGTACCTGAAGTATAGTTGATGACAGCCAGTTCTTCCGGTGCTCCTTTATAATATGATATATGGTGTTTGCGGAAGTTCATGGGGTAACGTTCGCCGAACAATTGGTTCAGATGTTCCCGTGCATACGCGACTTTCTGCGTGCGACCTACAAGGAGTGAATAATCTGCGATGTTGATGATCCCTTCCAGATTAGGCATTTCATTGGCGTCGAGATTCTTCCAGACCAGATCACCTACGAAAAGTAGTTTGGCTTCACTGTGGTTCACAATGTTATGAACCTGATCGGCTTTGAACTCGTGTAAGATAGGCACGGCCACAGCCCCGTATGTCAGCGTCGCAAAAAATACGGCTCCCCAATGGGCACTGTTCCGTCCGCAAAGGGCTATCTTGTCTCCCGGTTTTACGTTGCTGTATTCAAAGATAATGTGAAGTTTCTCTATGATTCGGGCTATATCTTTATATTGAAAGGTTTCTCCTTTATAATCAGACAAAGCATCAAGATCCCAGTTGTCCTTGATGCTTTGTTCTATTTGTTCGTTAAAACTGAGTTTTTCCATTGCACAATTCTTTTTATTTTGTGCAAAACTAAGGAGAAAAAACGATTAAAGCAAGAATAATATGCTTTTAATACACTCTTTCACCAAATATTTTACTTCCCACGCGGATAAGCGTACTACCTTCCTCTATTGCAATGGGATAATCATGGCTCATGCCCCATGAACATTCTTTGAAATAGGGAGCATTTGCAAAAGTTCCGGTTTTCAGTTCCTTGAACAGTTCGTATGCCAGATGGAATTCAGATCGCACTTGTGCCATATCGTCCGTATTGGAAGCCATGCACATCAAGCCGCAAATTCGGATGTGTGCCAGCTTTTTCCATTCTCTATCCGCTACCAACGTGCGGCATTCGTCCGGTGTGAAACCGAATTTGGTTTCTTCCTTGGCCACGTGAAGTTGAAGCAGACAGGGTATCACCCGTCCGGACTTTTCTCCTTGTTTATCTATCTCATGCAGTAGTTTCATGGAATCTACTGCATGTATCATGGCTACGTATGGAGCGATATACTTCACTTTATTGGTTTGCAAGTGTCCGATAAAGTGCCACTCGATGTCTTTGGGGAGGTTGTCGTATTTACGGCGAAGCTCTTGTACATGGCTTTCGCCGAAGACGCGTTGTCCGGCAGCGTATGCCTCCTCGATGTGGCTTTCGGGATGGTATTTGGACACGGCTACCAACCGGACACCGCAGGGAAGCGAGGCCGTGATACGTTTTATTTCGTCCTGAATCTGTGACATGGCGTTATGGTTTCAATGAAACGGGATTATGCTTCGGGGAATTCCGGTTTCTCGTCCGCTTCGGCTTTGTAATGGAACACGTCCATAATAGGCGTTTCTGCAATAGAGGCGATTTCGTAGTCGGCCATGGTGCCTTCCATTCCTTTGTCAAGGCGTTTTACGGCATCGCGCAGATCCGAAGCTTGTATCAGCATGTTTTGGTTGCTTTTCTTTTCCGCTCCGCTTTTTTCATCAAGGGTGATGAAAGCCACTTTGGCTTTGAACCAACGGTCGGCCGCATCTTCGTCCGTTTCGAACAATTCGGCGTATTTGGCCCGTTTGATGTCTGTCACTTGAAATTCGCCGGACATGAACGGTTCTATTTCTTCTATAAAACGTCTTTCGGCTTCAGTGAAGCTCAGGGCATCTACCAGATAGGGTTCCGTGACTTTCTTGACCAAGCCGTTTTCTAATGTTTTTTCGTATCTTACCTTGCATTCAAACCATTCGTTCATCATAATTGTAATCTTTGTTTGTTGAGTTTAAAAACAACGCAAAGTTACACGATAATTCTTAATTCCATGCAGTTCCTTCCGGAAAAATTTTATTCCTCTTATTGCTTCCCTCCAATGAGTTTTGCAAAATGCCCTTCATCTTTCAGGTGATACGGTAAGTAGTTGTCACATAACGTACTACGGAATGAAAGGCAGGAAGGTCACCTTTCAGCTTCCTTTCATGGCGGAAAACGATAAAAAGTTCTCAGCCAAACGATTTTTCAATCTCAGTCGAACGATTTTTCGTTCTCAGCAGATTGAAATGAAGCATGGCTGAAAGATGGCTGAAGTATCTTTCAGCCTGTAATCTTAACATAATGAATGCTTTAGTGCTCGAACTGAAAGATGAAGGGGCTTTTTACAAAATCCCAGTGTAGGAGGTGGGTCATACCTGTACGGGCAACAGTGTTTTTTACCGGCTATTTTATGAAACGGCTTTTGGGGCAAACGGTTATCTCCGTTTTCCAAAAATCCGGCGTATGTTACGTGCTACTCTCATTCCCATCATCACACCATCATATACGGCTAATCCTTGGTCTACCATATTCATGAATGAGCCTAATTTGGATGTAGCTTGTGGGGGAGGAGTGAATAGTTTATGGGTAGTTGTTTTAATGAAGTCCGCACTTTCTTTTATCTGGCTTTTTACTTCCGCCTTACGAGTACGGATTTCTTGTAAAACATCCTCGGTATGATGAGAAGGAATCTTATTTGCTGCCATCTTCTTTGGTAAGGATTAGTTTGGTCATGAAACGTGCCATGGGCTGAATGACCATGCGGTTTCGGTTTAAATAGAATATGACGGTCAGTAACAGGATGAAAGCAGAAATGAGGCCGAATCCGAGTGAAAGGCTTCCTAATACATCTCCTAAATAATAGGCTAATGCGAAGGTGAGGAAGAGTAAAACGATAGAACCTAATAATAGCAAGACGGTTACAATCAAAATGGCCGAAAGGATGACCGTCATTTTTTCTGTGGCATCCAATTTGACAAACTCTTTCTGGAGTTCAAGATATTTCTTAAATTCCAGCAAGAGTTTGCCTATACTTTCTATGTTTTTACTGTTAGAAAACATAAAATGTCATTTACACTTCTTCAGCGGATTTGATTTCATCTGCAATTTCGTCTACGAGAGAATCCATCTCTTTACGATTGAGCTTGATGCCGCGTTTACGCAATGCTTCTGCTATTTTATCACGAGTTTCAGTTCCTTTTTCCGGAGCAAACAAAATTCCTACTGCTGCACCTACGGCTGCGCCGCCAATGAATGCTGCTAAAAAACTTAATGCTTTCATATTATTTCTATTTTATTTGAGTTGATTACATTTACAAAGTTATAAATTCTCTTGATATAAACCTCATATTTATCACTTTTTTTTGATTATTTTTTTTGCATTGTTGATTTAACCTTTTTTTTGTGCCGGGCCTTTTACCATATATAAATAATGTGTACCTTTGTCTTTCGATGTGGATGTTATTTGCCATGAAAATACCGGTAACATCTACAGTGTGGTTTAAGAGAATCATTTAATTAAAAAAATAAGTAGAAGAAGTATGAAAAAGTTTTTTGTGATGGGACTTGGGTTGAGTGCGGTTTTTGCAATGACCTCTTGTAAGTCTTCCGAGAGCGCGTACAAAAAGGCGTATGAAAAGGCAAAGCAGCAGCAGGTTGTGGCTACGGAACAGGAGCCGACTCAGACACAGACGACCACTCAGGTGGAAGTGACGCCTGTTACTCCCTCGACAACAACCTCCACGGCCACTAACGCAGACGTGAATACGGTTCGTGTGCAGAGTGAGAATGTGACAGTGGTTTCCGGAAACGGTCTGAAAGCTTATAGCGTGGTTTGCGGAAGTTTCAGCCTGAAAGCCAATGCTGAAGGTTTGCAGAAGACATTGTCGAATGCGGGTTATAATGCGCAGATTGCATACAACGAAGCAAAGAACATGTATCGTGTGGTGGCTTCTACTTACGATGACAAGGCTGCTGCCGTGCAGTCGCGTAATACGTTGCGCGGCACTTATCCCGACGCATGGTTGCTTTTGTCTAAATGATAGATTTAGAATAATATATAGTTTATACGATACACGGGAGCGAGTTTTCATTTGCTCCCGTGTGTCGTATAGAGAAGTCTGTTTTGATTATTAAGAATTATTTGTTTTTATACCGACGTTTGTTTCGTCTGTTTTCATTAATTTTGCAACCTATATGGGAAGGGTTTTAGCTATTGATTACGGGAAAAAACGCACGGGAGTCGCAGTGACGGATCCGTTGCAGTTGATTGCAAACGGGTTGACCACGGTTTCTACCTCGTCTGTCATGGATTTTATTGTGTCTTATGTCCGTCAGGAACATGTGGAGCGGATTGTGGTGGGACAGCCGAAACAAGCCAATGGGGAAGATTCTGAAAATATGGGCAGGATAAATTCTTTTGTGCGGTGTTTGCATGAACGCCTGCCGGAGATTCCGGTTGAATTTTTCGATGAACGTTATACTTCCGTGTTGGCTCATCAGGCTATGTTGCAGGGAGGTTTAAGGAAGAAAGCCCGGCAAAACAAAGCCTTGGTGGATGAAATCAGTGCGACGATTATCCTGCAAGGTTGGATGGAATCCCGTATGATGCTGAAAAAAAATAATATATAAAATAATAATTGCAATGTAAATACTATTTGATAAATTTAAGATACAAGAATAAAACGTATTACAATTTAAGTACATAACTAATATGAGTTTGAATTTTAGAGAATGATTTAATGTAATAGAAAAAGATAAAATAGGGAATAGAAGTAAGAATATTACTTACTTTTATTTCCTGTTTTTGTGTTAGTAAAGTAAAAAGTGTAGGAGCATTATATATTGGATATAAAGCTTCGAATAGAAAATCGAGATATTATAAAAAATAAATGAAAGGAAAATATGAAAAGTATAGAAGAGAATAAATATTATATATGGCTTTCTTCAATAGAAAATTTAAGTGCAATTCAAAAAATAAACTTGCTCAATAAATTCATAAATCCCCAAAATATATTTCAAGATTATTATAAAAATAAAGAAACAGAAACGATGCCTAAATATATGAAAATTTTAGAAAATAAAATGATATCAATGAAAAAACAAAATATAAAAATAATAACAATAGAGGATGAAGAATATCCACAAAAATTAAAAGATATATATGACTATCCAATAGTTTTGTATTGCAAAGGAAATATAGAATTGGCAAGAATAGAACCTAAAATTTCTATTATAGGCTGTAGAGAGTATAGCGAATATGGAAAGAAAATATCTTTTAAGTTTGCATATGAGCTTTCAAGAAGCGGAATAACAATAGTAAGTGGAGGAGCAAGAGGAATAGATTCGTTTTCACATAGAGGCTGCGTTTATGCAAAAAAAGGAACAATATCAATTTTGGGTAATGGATTAGACTACATATATCCGCCAGAAAATAAAGAGCTAGAAGAAGAAATAATAAAAAATAATGGATTACTAATGTCTGAATATATTATTGGGAGAAGACCGACCAAATATACATTTCCAGCAAGAAATAGATTAATAAGTGCTTTGTCTGATGGAGTTTTAGTAGTAGAAGCCAAAGAAAAAAGTGGAACAATTATAACCGTAGACTTTGCTTTGGAACAAGGAAAGACAGTCTATGCTGTACCAGGTAATATAGATCAAGTTAATTCATATGGAACTAATAATTTAATAAAACAAGGCGCTAAATTAGTTATGAATGCTGGTGATATAATAGAAGATTTTATCTATTAAAAACATAGTGGTAAAAATTTTGCACTTATGAAATTGGAAAGTTAGTGAAAAGATAAATGAATTTCTGCAAAAGTAAATACGAACTGGCAAAAGGAAAATAATTTTAACAAAAAGCTTTTACTTTTATACAAATATGTAATATAATGGTGTAGTAATTATAAAATAAGAAATAAGGAGGTTTATCTAAATATGAGTAGATCCGACAAAAGGAAAGAACATAATAAAGATAATAAACCAGTAAAAAATACTAAAAAAAGGAATAAAGAAACTACAAAATCAGGCAAGAAACAAGGTTTTTGGAAAAGACACAAAAAGTTTGCAACATTCTTAAAGGTGATGGTAGTTCTATTTATATTAGTTTGTATTGCAGGAGCAGGGGCAATTATCGCACTATTTAATAATGATGATTGGGCAATGAAAAGAGAAGACCTTACTTCTAAATCTGTAGATACAATAATATACGATAAAGATGGAACAGAAATAGCAAATGTTTCTGGAGAAGAAAAAAGAAGAACTGTTACATTAGATGAAGTTCCTCAAATGTTACAAGATGCATATATATCAATAGAAGATGAGAGATTTTATACTCATCATGGAGTAGATATAAAAAGAACCTTAGGTGCAACAGCTACTTACATAATACGTAGAGGAAGCTCTTCTTATGGAGGAAGTACAATTACACAACAATTAGTTAAAAACTTAATGAACGATGATGATGACTCTGGAATAGCAGGAATTCAAAGAAAAATAAGAGAAATGTCTAGAGCATATAAATTAGAACAATGGTTCTCTAAACAGCAAATTTTAGAGTTATATTTAAATACAATATTTGTTGGTTCTGATGTTTATGGTGTGCAGTTAGGCGCAAGGTATTATTTTGATAAATCAGTACAAGATTTAGACCTAGCAGAATGTGCATTCTTAGCAGGTATAAATCATGCTCCAAATAGCTATAATCCATTTGGAGAAAAAGATAATAGTGAAAGAATAAAAAACAGAACAAAAACTGTTTTATCAAAAATGTTGGAATTAGGAAAAATAACACAAGAAGAATATGATAGTGCAAAACAGGAAGTAGAAGACGGATTAAAATTCTCACAAGGAAACACATCTTCTGGAACATCTATGTCTTACTTAGCAAGAGCTGCATATAACCAAGTAATAAAAGAATTTGCAGCAGAAAAAGATGTATCTACAAAAATAGCAACACAAATGATTGCAGGTGGTGGATATAAGATATATACAACACAAGATAGCACAGTTCAAGGATATGCAGAAGAAGTTTATAGAAGTGGAGATCATATTTTCTATGGTGTAGCAACCAAAAATGGAGAAAAAGTAAATAGTGGACATACCCAATCTGCAATTGTAATAATAGATCATAAAACAGGTTATGTAGTTGGATGTATGGGAGGACTAGGAGATGACGTAGATTCTAATGGTCAAAATAGAGCAACACAATCACCAAGACAACCAGGATCTTCTATAAAACCACTAGCAGCAGTTGCTCCAGCATTAGAGTCTGGAATAATTACAGCAGCTACAGTCTACGATGAATCTAGAACTTCTTTTGGCAACTATTCTCCAAATCCACATTCTGGCTATGATTTAGTAACTGTAAGAAAAGCAATAGAATTTTCTGCCAATACAGTAAACGTTAAAATAATGGATGAAGTAGGCCCTGCAAATTCAATTGCATTTATGAGAAAAATGGGAATATCAACACTTATAACTGCAAAAGAAAATGCAGAACATAATGATGAAAACTTATCACTTGTTTTAGGTGGTGCAACAGAAGGAATAACGCCTTTAGAAATGGCTGGAGCATATGCAACAATTGCAAATGGTGGTGTATATATAACTCCAACATTCTACACAAAAGTAGAAGACTCTTCTGGAAGTGTTGTATTAGAACCAAAACAAGAAAAAAATAGAGTAATGTCAGAAGCAAATAGTTATATATTAAAAAGTATTTTAACTGGACCAGTAACGGGTTCAAATGGAACAGCAACATCTGCTAAGATATCTGGGCAGGCAACAGCTGGAAAAACAGGAACAACAAACGACAACTACGATAGATGGTTCTGTGGATTTACAAATTACTACACAGCAGCAGCTTGGTATGGATTTGATATACCAGAAAACCTATATTATGCTGGAGCAAATTATCCTAATAGGGCAGCATCATTATGGACTTCTGTAATGAAGAAAATACATTCAGGACTAGAAAGTAATACTTCTTTCGAAAAACCAAGTAATATAGTAACTGCAAAAATATGTAAGACTTCTGGAAAAGTTGCAACAGATGATTGCACAGACACATACACAGAATATTTTGTAAAAGGTACTGTACCAGATTACTGTGATGGACATACAAAACTAACAATATGTAAAGATACAGGAAAAATTGCAACAGAATTTTGTCCTAACACAGAAGAAAAAACATATACTAAAAAGCCAGAAAAAGAAAATACAACTTTATGGAAAACAAATGATGGAGATAAATACAATATACCAACAGAAACTTGTACAACACATACTAAAAAGACTATAAAAGTTACAAATGTAGTTGGCAAAAAACAAGCTGATGCTAAAGCTGCACTAGAAAAATTAGGCCTAAAAGTTACAGTAGAAACTAAAACTTCTACTAAAGACGATGGAATTGTATTATCACAAAGTTTAAAAGAAGGAACAGAAGTAAAAACAGGAGACAAAATAACAATTGTAGTAAGTAAGAAAAAAACTTCTGCTGCAAACGAAGTTGTAAACAATACTGTAACTCCTTCAAATAATACAGTTTCAAATAATACTACTGGAAAGAATACTATATCAAGTAATGAGGTATAAAACAAACGCATATAGATGAATTAAAGGAGAAACTTTATAAATATGAAATTAAATTTATATAATACTCTTACAAGAGATAAGCAAGAATTTAAGCCATTAAACCAAGATGAAGTAAGGATGTATAGTTGTGGACCTACTGTCTACAGCTATGCTCATATTGGCAATTTTAGAACTTACATATTTATGGATACACTAAGAAGAGTTTTAAAATATAATGGCTACAAACTAAAACACGTAATGAACATTACAGATGTTGGACATTTAGAGTCTGATGCCGACGAAGGCGAAGATAAAATGGAAAAAGCTGCAAAAAAAGAAAACAAAAATCCATATGAAATTGCAGACTTTTATACTAAAATATTTTTAGAAGATATGGGTAAACTAAACATAGACAGACCAGAAATAATAACAAAAGCCACAGAAAACATTCCTCAAATGATAGAATATGTTAAAAAAATATTAGAAATAATTGTCTTTCCACATATAAAAGCAAACGATCAAGTTGAATTCATAGATTACAAAAGTAGATTGCAAGAATTTGTTCAATCTGAAACTCGTAACAATTTAGAATATGTAGAAATAAAAAAGGAAGGACCAACCAATAATCCTAAGTTCACAATGAATGTCGTTTTAGAGGGAATAATCCTTGGAACTGGGGTAGGTGGCAATAAAAAATCAGCCCAACAAGCTGCCGCAAAAGATGCTTTGGCTAAGGTTGCAAAGGCAAAAAATAACTAAAAAACAAAATTTTACAAAAAAATTTAAAAAAATGAGCAAAAACACTTGCATTTTGAAAAAAACTGTGCTATAATGTAAGTGCTTAATTTGTGCCCCCCAAATCAAATTAAGTAAAAGGTTGACTACCCCCCCCAAATATAGTCTTCCTTTTTTCTCGGGGGCTTTTTTTTCGTAATTGTTGACAATGATAAATAATTATGATAAAATTAAACTACAATTAAATAAGCCCTTACAAGGGGAGTAGCTTAATTAACTAATAGTTAATTTCTATTGCCGTCATCTCGATTTATATCCGGCTTTAGAGTCAAATTGATTAGCAAGACCTTAAAACTTTTAAGAAGTTTAAGGCCTTTTTTATTTGCTTTTTAGGAGGAAAAATGAAAGAAAATTTAAAAGAATTAGAAAAAAAATTTAACACTAATTTAGATGGTGGTTTAAAAGATGAACAAATACTTGCCAATAGAGAAATCTATGGAAGTAATGAATTAGTCGAAAAGAAAAAGAAAAATATCGTTGTTAGATTTTTAATGCAATTTGCGGACATATTAATAATAATATTATTACTTGCCGCAGTAATATCAATTATCATTGATCCGTCTGAATGGATTGATAGTTTGATAATTTTTATTGTTGTAATAGTTAATGCATTACTTGGGGTATTCCAAGAAAATAAGGCAGAAAAAAGTCTTGAAGCCTTAAAGAAAATGACAGCTTCTACTACCAAAGTATTTAGGAATAATAGTCTTATTACAATAGATTCAAAAGAACTTGTTGTAGGCGATATCATATATGTTGAAGCTGGTGATAGCATTTCGGCTGATGCAACTATTATTGAATGTTCAAACTTAAAAGTTGAAGAAGCTTCATTAACAGGTGAATCGGTTCCAGTTGAAAAAAATGCTGATTATATTGAAGATGAAAATTTACCAATTGGTGATCTAAAGAATTGTTTGTTTTCTTCAACATATGTAACTAACGGTAAAGCTAAAGCTGTTGTTACCGCAGTAGGTATGTCAACCCAAATAGGTAAAATTGCGGGTATGTTAACAGAAGAAGATAATTTAAAAACTCCTCTTCAAAACAAACTTGCTCAAGTGGGTAAAATGATTGGTTTACTTGCTTTGGGAATATGCGTTGTTGTTTTTGGCCTTGAATTAATTGCCGCAAAGAAAAATGGTGCTGATTTATCTACTGAATGGTTAGAATGTTTCAAAACGGCTATTGCACTTGCTGTAGCAGCAATACCTGAAGGACTTGCGACCGTAGTTACAATTGTACTTGCAATTGGTGTTAGCAAAATGAGTAAGAAAAATGCCATTGTCAAAAAACTACCAGCAGTTGAAACTCTTGGTTCATGTAATGTGGTATGTTCAGATAAAACAGGAACTCTTACCCAAAATAAAATGACCGTAGTTAAAATATATGCAAACAATATTAAAGATGTTGAATCACTTACGGAAGAAGAAACCAAAATGATAAATTACTTTGCAATTTGTTGTGATGCATCAATTAATAATGTAAATGGCAAAATAGAAAGAATTGGTGATCCAACTGAACTTGCCTTACTAGATATCAACTTAGTTTATGGTGAAGATATTAATAAAGTAAATAGAATAATGGATTTACCTTTTGATAGTGAAAGAAAGTTAATGACAACGGTTATTAAAGATAATGATAGATATGGAGTAGAGTTTAATAATAGACTTTTATATATAAAAGCAAGTGATGGAGAAGTTACTTCTAATACTAATACTGATAAACATAATGCTAGTGGTATTGGCGTATTTAATTATCATGCTTTTTATGATGAGAATGATCCTAATGATTCGTGTCCTACTGTTATATGCCACTCTAAAAAGCAATTTAAAGCACAACTTGATTATTTGAAAGAAAATAATATTCTTACTTTAAAGATGAAAGAAGTAGAAATGTATATTGATGGTAAGATTCAGCTTCCTAAGAGTATTTTACTTACTATTGATGATGGTGGAAGAGATAAAATAGCAGTGGATATGTTAACTGAATATAAGATGTATGCAACAATATTTTTAGTTACATCTTGGTATGATCCTAGTACTTATTATAAAACTGATTATATTGAATTTCACTCTCATACTGATGATATGCATGATACTGGTGTCTGTCCTGGAGGACAAGGTGGAGGTATTAAATGCCTTAGTGAAGAAGTTATTCAGAATGATTTAAAAGCTAGTAGAGAAAAACTTGGTGGAAGTACTTATATGGCTTATCCATTTTATGAATATAATGATTATTCTATTAAAATGTTAAAAGAAGCAGGATTTACTATGGCTTTTATTGGTGAATCTAATAATAGTGATAATTTAGTTCATGTTGGTAGTGATAAATTTAGATTAAGAAGATTTGTTATTGTTACTTATACTACAATTAATGATATTGATAAATATCTTGGTCAAATAAAGTAGACATTAGATTGACATTTAATGTCTTTTTCTATATAATAATGGCTGTTTTGAGGGGAAAATATATGAATAGAAAAGATATTAAAAATAAGGATATTACAGAATTAATTACATTATTACTTAATAAAAGTATTTCTGATAAAGACAAATTGGGAATAAATCGTATTATTTATAAGAAATTAAATAATGATAGTGATCGTATGGATAATTGGAATATATTAAGAAAATATTTTTCTAATTTAAAAGAAGAAGAGGATATTGAAAAATATTTATACGATATAAATATACCTAAATATGCAAAGAAATATATTTTGGAATATGGCTGTAATACTGATGAATTACAGGCATTATTAAAGAAAAATATATCTTATGATTTAAAAATATATATTATAAAGTGTAGACTTGATTCAAACTCTGAAATAGTTAGAATACTTAAAGATGATATGATTGATGAGACATTAAAGATGATTTGTGTAAAAAAGAATATAAATGTCTATAATATAATTAATATTCTATTAAATGATGAA
>ERZ779643.1080-NODE-1080-length-19947-cov-1.976473_pt1 | contig 19947 bp, 16 predicted proteins | sample MGYA00511564_ERZ779643 | MGnify/ENA primary metagenome ERZ779643 (study PRJEB29588, sample SAMEA2147114) | human gut metagenome | biome: human gut; feature: human-associated habitat; material: faeces | place: Denmark | collected 2008/2010 ... | reverse complement strand
CTATGGAAACGCCTCTTTTCACAGTGGGTTATCCAGTGAACTGCCGTCTTAAAAAAGAATTACATCCTGAGCACGGAATTGTCTCAGGCTGTGTTATTTATAATTTGAAATATTCCTTTACCTGACCGAGAATGATATTCATCAGTCTTGTTCTTGCTTCCACACTCGCCCATGCGATATGAGGTGTGATAATCAGCTTATTGCTGTCCTTGATCTCACGGAGCGGGTTGTCTGCACTCATCGGCTCGACACATAGCACATCCAGTCCTGCCGCTGCGATCTCATTGTTTTTCAATGCGTCTGCCAGATCCTGCTCCACCACGATCGGTCCTCGTCCGAGATTTAAGAAAATCGCAGATTTCTTCATTTTTGCAAAGGCTTCGGCGTTCATCAGATCCTGTGTGTTGGCATCTAACGGCGCATGCACGGATATAATGTCGGAAGTTGTCAGCAAAGTATCAAAATCGACTCTCTCATACCCCTCCTGGTTATTCTTACCGGAAGTTGAATAGTAAATGACATGGCAGCCAAACATTTTTGCGATATCTGCAACACGTCTGCCGATATTTCCAAGTCCGACAATTCCCCATGTCATGCCGTTTAAGTCATGGAATACGTTCGAGAAATGTGTGAAAATCGTATCTCCGATATATTTTTCTGATTTTACATATTGATCGTAATAGTTCAATTTTTCCAACAGATAAAACAATAACGCAAATGTATGCTGCGCAACGGTCTCTGTGGAATAGCCTGCGACATTGCGCCATTCGATCTGTCTCTTTGCCAGATATTCCTTGTCCAGATTATTGGTACCGGTAGCAGTCACGCAGACCAGTTTCAGGTGATCTGCCCTGCCGATCGTCTGCTCGTTGATCTGTACTTTATTGATAATGACAACATCTGCGTCCTTCGTGCGCTCCCCTGCTTCCTCTGGTGTGGAGAATCCATACTTTACTACTTCTCCCAGCTGGTCAAAACCCGAAAGGTCAATGTCGTCTCCAATGGATTTTGCATCTAAAAAAACGATTTTCATCTTTTTGTTTACTCCTTTTGTCAATTTCTCACAATTCAATTTACACTTTCATGAGTTTCGCAATTATCTAATCTTTCACAATCTAATCTACGTTATAGATGAGTTTCGCTATTATCTATTAAAACTCAATCTTATTTCCTATGATTTATTGAATTAACTGAGCAGATACGTATACGTCTCCCCACTCTTCAGCACAACTTCCTTACCTCGCACCGTAAATGAAATCTCCCCGCCTTCCAGCAGCGTGAACTCCGCCTTATCCTTTGTAATACGCACTTCCAGAAGTGCTCCTTTGAATTTTAATCGGAATGCATATTCCTTCCACTCTTTCGGGATGGTCGGTTTGAATTTCAACACACCATTCTGACAACGCACACCTGCGAATCCATTAACGATCGCCTGCCAGGTTCCTGCCATGTTGGCGGCATGGATTCCCGCGTAGAAGTTGTTGTGGTAATCATCGAGATCCATTCTTGCAGACTGTGAGAAATATTTATATGCTTCATCCAGATAGCCGATGTCACATGCCACGATTCCGAAAATACAGGTGGACAAAGAAGAATGATGCAGGGTAACTTCCTGATAGAAGTCGTAGTTTCTACGGATTTCTTCTTCGGTAAAGAGATCGTTATGCAAGTACATGCCAAGGATCGCGTCTGCCTGTTTTGACATGCGGTGGCGCATGATAAACAGCGGATGGTAATTCTCATACAGCCATGCACGCTTCTCCGGTGGAATCTTATTTTCATCCCACGGTTTCCGCATCATAAAACCGTCATCCATCGGATACACCTGCCGCTTCTCGTCGTATGGGAAATACATCTTTTCGATGATCTCACGCCAAAGTCCCAGTTCCTCCACAGAGAAGTCCAGTTTCTCTTCCAGTCTCTTAAGATCCTCCGGTGCATGCTCTTTTAAGTATTCCACTGCTCCAACCGCATCCCGCAGGTTCTCTCTCGCCATCAGGTTGGTGTAGAAGTTATTGTCAACTAACACGTTGTATTCGTCCGGCCCGGTCACATCACAGATACAGTATTTTCCACCTTTGCACTCCGCAAAAGAACCGACATCTGCCCATACTCTGGCAGTCTCGATCAGAATCTCCGCACCTTTTTCTTTCAGGTACTCCACGTCACCTGTCACCTGAAGGTACAAAGAAAGCGCATATGAAATATCCGCATTAATATGGTACTGCGCTGTGCCAAGCGGATAATAAGTGGAAGCTTCCTCACCATTGATCGTTCTCCATGGATAGAGTGCACCTTTCATGTGACCTAAAATCCTTGCACGGTCTCTCGCCTGTGGCAGCGTCGCATAGCGGTAATCTAGCAGCTTTCTTGCAGTCTCCGGTTCTGTAAAGATCAGAACAGGGAGTACATACATCTCTGTATCCCAGAAATAATGACCTTCGTATCCCTCTCCGGAAAGTCCTTTTGCCCCCATTCCAGTCTTTCCGTCTCTTCCGGCTGACTGGATAATATGGAACAGATTAAAGTGTAAACCCTGCTGTAATTCTTCATTCCCCTTGATCTCTACATCTGCTGTCTTCCAGAAATCCTGCATATAACTCTTCTGCTGTTCTTTGAGCTTCTCATAGCCTTCGCTCTTTGCAGCCGCAAGCTCGTCCTGCACAAAAGCTTCCAGCTTCTCTTTCTCCATGTCAAGACTGGTCGAATAACAGATAAATTTATCGAGTGTCACGCACTCTCCCTCTTTTGCTGACAAGGAAACTCTGGATACTGTATCCATTTCTCCTGCTTCCGCCATCCAGTTCACGTCTGTCACTGTCTGTCCATCACACCATAATTCATGAACACTTCCGCATGCCACAGTCAGGTGACTTCCCTTTGTCGTTCCCTCATAATAGGAAATGTCGTTCTCCGCTTTCACCTTATCAGGATCAAGTCTCCGTCCAAATGGTCCATAGTCCACGATTGGATTTGTTTTTCTTGTATGATTTTCCACATCTGCCTGCATTTTTGACACAAACTCCACCGTTCCAGCATAATTGACTGGTCTGACCTGATAACGGATTGCCATGATATTTTTTCTGGCAAAGGAAACAAGACGGAAACTATGAATTTCTGTCATTTTTCCACTTGAAGCCGTCCATGTCAGTTTCCGCTCCAGAATACCATCCTTCATGTGAAGCGTTCTTGCATACTCTTTTACTTCGCCCTGCTCCATCGTGAACTCTTCACCGTCCAAAATGACATGAATTTCCTTCAGATTTGGCAGATTTAAAAGCGACTGACTCAAAAGCGGTGAACCAAAATTCGCCTCTCCATAGCGGATCTCATTGCTCTCATAAAAGCCGTTGACGAAGTTTCCTTCCAGACCGGTATCCACATCGAATGGATACGCCTCCTCGAAAGTTCCTCTTGTGCCAATGTAGCCGTTAGACAGCGCAAATGTCGTCTCATTTCTGTAATTATTTTCTTTTTTGAATTCCGTCTCCGTGATATTCCATTGTTCGATCGGATATATTGGTTTCTTAAACTCCATTATTCACTAACTCCTTCTGTTTTCCTAATACACAATCTCCCAGAACAACTCTTCTCTTTTGATAAACGCATATAAAAATTCTACCGCATCCTCTTTGATCGCATTTTTATGACAAGCCAGCGCACGTGCCTTTCTGTTCTTGGAAAAATCAAGTGCCCACATATCTTCCGGAACTGCAAAGCTGATGCGTTCTTCCCATTTTAACAATCCTTTATCAAAATCTTTTGGACACACGAATGGTTCACAGACATCCATACTCTTCGCATAATCCCAGATGTTATCTCTCTTAGCAGAGCGGTTCGGCCAATTTTCATCCCCGGCATTTGAGTGGACTACTCCTGAAAATAATGTCGGATGATATTCTTTCTCCTCCGTCAGAATCTCTTTAATAAAAAGTACCAGACCACTGTGATCCCCATGTCTGTCATATTCTGCAGTTGTAAAAATAATTTCTGGACGTTTTTCCATAATGATCTCTTTTAAATCCTGTTTAAATTGATTTCTTGTATACAACGCAGGTTTTCCATACTTTTCCGCATGATAATCTTTCTTGTCAGGGAGCGCATACGTATGATCCGAACAGTGCGACACATGTACACGGTCTCCCTCGCTGTCATCATATAACTGATGAAGAAAACTCTCTGTCTCATCCATCCCGGTATCCGCATAACCGAGAAATGTCACCTGTCTCCCGTCCAGTCCAAGCACCTGAAGCCCTGCCAGTGTCTCTGGCAGACGGACACTTCCGGTTGCCTCATCATGTCCTTCATAATCTCCGTTTCCTGCCATCACTACATGAACACCAATTCCTTTTGCAAGTGCTTTCTCCATAATACCTGCTGCAAGAAGGATCTCATCATCTTCATGCGGCACGATCACCATAATATTTTTGATTCCTGCATCCAGTTCCATTCGTCTCATATTCTTCTCCATTCTGCAATATCGTCTTACCCCTTCACTGCACCGGCAGAAACTCCTGCGATAATGTATTTCTGCATGAAAATATAGAAGATCATAAGTGGTGCAACACCAAGCATGAGCATTGGGAACAACGCTGTCCAGTCGGTTGAGAACTGTCCGATATTTCTGGATACTTCCTGAAGGATGACATCCTGCTCACGGCTCTGTAAGAACAGAAGCGGTGTCATAAATTCATTCCACACATTCAAAGTAACAAGGATAACAACCGTTGCAATAACCGGTTTCAATAATGGAAGTACGATCACAAAAAACTTACGGATCACAGAGCAGCCGTCGATTTCTGCCGCTTCCTCTAACTCCTTTGGAATGGTCGATTCCACAAACTCTTTAAACAGGAAAATTCCCTGTGGAACATTGATCGCCACATCCACAAGAATGACTGCCCATGCCGTGTTCATCAGTCCGATACTTTTCACAATTTTAAACAGGCTGACAATATTCATCTGGAACGGAACAACCAGACCTGCAAGGAACAGCAGGAAAATGCGGTTTCCCCATCTGGACTTCGTTCTTGCCAGCGCATAACCTGCCATGGATGTAACCAAAACAATAATTGCAACTGCAAGTACTGTAATTTTTACAGTATTAAACAATGCTCTCGGATACTGCATATTTACAAAAGCATCTACATAATTCTGGAATACCCAGACTTTTGGAAGCCCCAACGGAGACTGTGTTGCCTCCTGCGGATTTTTAAATGTCGTCACGATCAGGTAATAAATTGGAATAAACCATACCGCTGCCAGAAGTATCATAAAAATCTCTGTAATAACAAGCCCGCGTTTTTCTTTTTTACTGACTCCCATTTCACTACTTTTCTGTTTTATCATGAGATAGCCTCCCCCCATTTTCCCATTATTTTGGTTGTCACACCGCTAATGATCAATACGATGATAAAGAAGCATACACCGAAAGCGGAACCTACCGAATAGAAGCCATCCGAGATACCTTTCTTCATCATAACTGTCATAACCGTTTCCGTTGCATTTCCAGGTCCGCCGGAAGTCATGGAGTAGATTGCGTCAAACGCTTTCATGCCTCCGATCAGTCCGGTTACTACAATAATTTTTACGGAAGGACACATGAGTGGGAGCGTAATCCTAAAAAAGCTCTGTCTGCCGTTTGCTCCATCGATCTGTGCCGCCTCATATAACTCTGGTGCGATACTCTGCAGGTTGGCAAGAAAAATAACCATCGCCCAGCCGGTCCACTGCCAGATCTGCGTAAATATAACAGAGAATAGTGCCCGGTTTGTCGTGAAGAAGTTAATCGTATCTAACCCGAAGCGGTGAAGCAGATTGTTGATCAATCCATAGTCCGAGGACGATAAAATAAAGTTCCATAAATATCCAATAATCAAAGAACTGAATACTGCCGGGAAAAAGTAAACCGCACGGAGCAGATTTCTTGTCTTTAACTTTTTATTCAAAACAGCAGCGATCGGAAGACCAAGAATTACCTGAAATCCAGTCAGTAATATGGCATAAATCAATGAATTCTTGATTGCAATCCGCATTAAAGGCGTCTGGAATACTTTTATATAATTCTGAAATGCAACAAAGTGCAGATTTGTCGGATTCATATCAGTATAATCAGTAAAACTGTAAAAAATGGTGTACATAAACGGCAAAATACTAAAGATCAGATAAATTGCCAGTGCCGGAATAATAAACACCGCAAAGTAACGTCCGAGTGAACCACATTCCCTTTTTTTCTGTTTTTTATTCATAAAATCTTGCTTCCTTTCCGAAAAAAGGCAGAAAAAGAGCCTCAAACCCAGCCTCACTGCCGAGTTTGAGGCATCTTCACTGCACTCTTATCTATTTTGATAATAGCTCAGAAACCACTTCATCAACCGTCTGTAATGTTGTGGATAAATCCTGCGCACCTAAAAGATAACTCTGCATCTCTGTTCCATAAGTCTCATGTGCACCTGCTGCAGAACCCCATTCATTCCATGGGCAGTAAACATTTCCTGCTGCTAACGCACCTGCGACACTTGTATATGCTTCCGGAAGGTCAAATTCTACTCCATTTAAGTAAGAAGAACCCCCCTGATTGTTCTGCCATAAAGCGTTCTGTCCATCTGTCGTTGAAATTGCTGCAAGCACTTTTTTCACTGCGTCAAGGTTCTTGGAAGAAGCATTTGCTGCAAATCCACAGCCAGGACCACCAATGAGCCAGCCTGCGCTCTCTTTTGTTCCATAGAAAGGCATCATGTCAAGCTGTAACTCCGGATTTTTTTCCATGATCGCATCATAATCCCAAGGACCGGAGCAGAACATTGCTGAACCGCCTGTTGCAAACTGCTCTAATGCCTGATCATGATCAATACCTGTCATGTCTGCTGTGTATACACCATTATCGATCAGTTGTGACCATGTCTCGATATATGGATTCCAGGTTCCGTCCATTGTCACTTCGCCGTTACGATATTTTTCTCCAAAACCTTTTCCCTCATCAGTGGACAGATACTCTGCTGTCACAAATGCCATAGAACTCTTTAACAGCGGTTCCCATGATTTTAAGCCTGCTGCAAGTGGTGTAACTCCTGCATTCTGGAATGTTGTACAAACATCTAAAAACTCATCAAATGTCTTTGGAAGTTCCACATTATTTTCTTCAAAAATTTCTTTGTTATAATAGATTCCTTCAAACCAGCTGATTCCCGGAAGTGCATAGGTACTTCCGTTATATCCGTAAACACTTGTACCTGCTGTGGAATAATCAGCTGCCAGATCATCCAACGCTTCCAGATAACCTAATTTTGCATGTTTTAATGCAGAACCCGGTGACTCGCAGATGATGTCCGGTCCTTCGCCTGCGGAAAGCTGGGTATCAATAATTGTATCGTAGTTAGAGTTATCAATAAACTGATATTCAATCTCTACCTCCGGCACTGCCTCTGCAAGATAATCTAACATTGCCTGTACCGTGTCTTCACTATTCCAGTAAGACATACGGATTGTCACTTTGTCCGAAGAAGAGTCTGTTTTCTCTCCCTTTGTCTCTGTCTTAGATGCTGAGTCTGTGCTTCCTGTATCCGAGGAGCTTCCACATCCTGCTACTACCCCAAGTGTCATTGCTGCGCACAATAATACGCTCAAAACTTTTCTCTTCATACCTTTTTCTCCTTTTCCCGAAAGAAAATACCGCTGTCTGCTGCTGTTTTTCTCTTTCATTTGATATATTTATCATACAGTCGAACCTAGCAGAATAAAATAATACTTTCTTTGGAAAAGTAATACTTTTTCATGTATTTTATTTTGGATTTTTCTTCTGCAGCGTATCCGGCATCTTTACCGTAAAGCAGGTATATTTTGCATCAGTGACTTTCACTTCAAGACTTCCGAGTGCTCCGTAATAAAGCTCCAGACGTTCCTTGATATTGTGGATTCCATAGCCTTTTCCCTGTTCATTCAACAATTTCTCTACCATTTCAAGTTCGATCAAAGGTCCGTTATTGTAAATAGAAAATACCAGCTGCTCCGGTTTTCTGCAAAACTCTACAATAATTTTTCCGGTGTCCGGTTCTTCCATATAATCAATTTCTGTCGGATCCGGCAGATTGGACGGATTCGTCAGTTCAATCATTTCCCCGTTCAGCTTGTGTACATGATAAATAACACCCGGTGCGGTTGTTACAAGATCCAGATTGTACTCCCGCTCTAAACGCTCCTGAATAATCTCCAGATGAAGCAGTCCCAAAAATCCGCATCGGAAGCCAAAGCCAAGGGCAATTGAGGTTTCCGGCTCATAGCTTAAGGAAGCATCGTTTAACTGCAGCTTTTCTAATGCATCCCGCAGATCCGGGTACTTTGCACCGTCTGCCGGATACATTCCGCAATACACCATGGAATTTACCTTCTTATAGCCCGGAAGTGGCTCACTGCATGGGTTTGAAGCATCTGTGACTGTGTCACCCACGCGTGTATCCCTGACATTTTTAATGGAGGCTGTGATATAACCTACCATGCCTGCGGACCGCCGTATCCTTTACGTTCTTAATTGAAGCAGTAATATAGCCTACCATACCGGCTTCGAGTTCATCACAGGGAATGAACTGACCTGCTCCGAAATAGCCAACCTCTACAACCTCTGCGGTTGCGCCGGTAGCCATCATCTTAATGCTTGTCCCTTTAGAAACCCTGCCATCCCTCAGACGGCAGAAAATAATGACCCCCTTATAGGAATCGTATACGGAATCAAAAATCAACGCTTTAAGCGGCTGATCGGGGTCTCCATCGGGTGCCGGAATCTTATGTACAATTGCTTCGAGCACTTCATCTATACCGATTCCGTTCTTGGCTGAAATAAGCGGTGCATCCTGTGCCTCAATACCGATCACATCTTCAATTTCATTCTTTACACGCTCCGGCTCTGCACTTGGCAGATCGATTTTATTAATGACCGGAAACACCTCAAGGTCATGATCAAGTGCCAGATAAACGTTTGCAAGGGTCTGTGCCTCAATTCCCTGTGCCGCATCCACGACGAGAATGGCACCATCACATGCAGCAAGACTTCTGCTGACCTCGTAGTTGAAGTCCACATGTCCCGGAGTGTCAATCAGGTTGAAAATATATTCCTCACCATCCTGCGCTTTATAAATCGTCCGGACGGCTTGTGCCTTAATCGTAATTCCACGTTCTCTTTCCAGATCCATGTTGTCAAGTACCTGTGCCTGCATTTCACGGCTGGTCAAAAGCCCCGTCTTTTCTATGATACGGTCTGCAAGCGTAGACTTACCATGATCAATATGCGCTACAATGCAGAAATTCCGGATTTTGCTCTGATCAATATGTGACATAAATTCTAAACCTTTCCTGATTATACTGATAACTATTCAGAACCGCATTCGTAAAACCGCTGTTTCACAGCGTAGTTTACCTCATGTGGTTACTTCGCCATATAAAATCTAGCAAATATGCTCTGGAATGCAAGCATTCCGATCATATTTACCAGATTTTGCATGGCTCTGAATAGTTATCATTTTACCTCTTTTTGAGCACCATGGCAAGAACATGTGCTAATGGATCGCAGGCATTCATGATTTCTTCGACCGTATTATTCTGTGCCCCTAATTCGATCAGCATGCTTTTCGGGCATAAATGCATATTATAACGGTAGGCTTTGAGATAAATCTTGCGTGTCAGTCCCGGATAATACTCATTGGCAAGCACCTGCGCCTGAAAGGAAAACGCCAGATTATCAAGAATATAAGGGTTTTCCAGATAGGAGATCTCTCCCTGCCTGCGCAAATAGCTCAACCCGTTAAAGAACATAAAACGTGCTGTCGGTCGTCCCTGCAAATCCATGACAAGTCTCCGGTCATTTGCCATTTCATCCCGGTGCAGATCAATCACCACTTCGATACCCGGATTCTCCTTCAAAATCTGCTCTACCGCCGGAAGTGCCTTTTCATAGGCATTGTCCCGTTCCTGATCATAGACACCTGTATCATGCAGTACGCGGAAGCCATATTCTTCGAGAAGCTCCGCCAAACGCTCACCGGCTCCGACAATCGTTGTCGATGGGTCACCCGGAACAGAATCCACGAAATCTTCACTTGCATGCGTATGATAAATCAGGATCTGTGGACCCTGCGTTTCGTCTTCATTGTTTAATATTAAATCTTCATTTAATAATCGTTCTGCATTCAAATATTCTTCCTTCATACTGGTGGAGCCATCCACTGCAAAGAACTCGGAGCGCAAATCGTCCTGTGTCCATTGCTTCGTCCAATCATATGTATAAGCGGGCACCGCCGCCAGTTCAAATCCGGAAGAAGAGGCTCCCTGTGAGAAACTTTCGTTTTCTTCCTCCCCCTGACCGGGCTCTTCATTCTGTCCCGATTCGCTTTCAGTTAAATTGTTGTCAACGTCTTCCATTCCGTTCTCCCTAAGCATCTGCTTAAAATACTCCTCTTGTGGAATCTCTGTACTTTTATTCCCTGAACGATTCTGCTCCTTCAACATCCCTTCCTGAATCTCCGGCTGAATCTGTATCCCTGCCGGAGTTCCCTGTTCATCCGAATCAACAATTTGAATCCGCATTTCTTCCAGGGCTTCTGCCTGTGCATCCTGCACACCTTCCACTTCCAAATCTGCCAGTTCAGCCCGTTCTGTCAGTTCTGATCCCCCTGCATCCTCTGTCTCTGCTCCTTCTGTTTGCGTGATCTCCGCTCCTGCGGCACCCGCTTCTGTTTTGGTTACTTCCGTTTCTGTTTTCTCCACTCCTGCGGTATCCACTGCTGTTTTAGCTGCTTCCGTTTCTGATTCCACCGCTCCTGCTACGCCTGTGTCTGTTTTAAATTCTTCTGTTTTAGCAGCTTGCGCTCCTGCGTCTTTTACTCCTACTGCCACCGCTTCCGAGTCTGCCGTCAAATATGCTCCATAATAGTAATAGGCAGATTCCATGGCAATGGCGCGTTCGGTCAAAGACAGCTCCGCGGCCCTGCTGTCCATCTGCCGCAGATATCCCGCCACCGGAAGATATGCCCATTCTACCTGACTAATCAATACCAGTGCTGCAAATTGTATGATACCCTTCCGGGCCAGATGACTGTTCCATAATCTATACAAGCTTTCACACCCCACTAGGGTATTTTATGCTTGCTTTGTCTTAAACATTCAATTTCATGCGTTTTACAGCTCCAGTGCCAGGTGAATGGCATTGCAGATGATATGACTGATCTGCCGGATCTCGTAATCCACATCCTTTCCTGTGACATACATATTGTAAAGCTCATCCATAGCGCCTGTTATCTTTTCTTTCCGGTCAAGAAAATCCTGATCCTCCATACCACAGTCCTTAAAAACAGCGTCCTGTACGATGGTTGCAGCGTCCACCACCGTGGGCACGCCGAGGGCAATGACCGGTACACCCAGGTTTTCCTCCTGAATGGCACTCCGGTAATTTCCGACTCCGGAACCGGGATTAATTCCGGCATTGGAAATCTGAATGGTACGGTTCAGTCTTTTGATTGAACGGGCAGCCAGTGCATCAATTACAAGTACGAGATCCGGATGGGTCTGTGCCACCACACCACTGATGATTTCCTGCGATTCCATCCCGGTCTTCGCCATGACGCCCGGAACCAGGCTGCTGGTAAGAGGTAGCTTACGGCCTTCATAGGCCGCATTTCCGAATTCCATCACCATATGCCTGGTAATGGTCAGGTTATCCACCACACGCGGTCCCAACGAATCTGCCGTTACCTCACGGTTTCCAAGACCGACAATGAGAATACTCAGCTGTTCCTTTTTCTTCGGAAGCAGGAATTTAATCTGATCCGCCAGTTCCCTGGCAATCTCCTCATGGTAATCCTCGTCAGGATGTGCCATATTAGGAGCCTCCAGTGTCACATAGGTTCCCATTGCCTTTCCCAGAAGGCGTGCCCCATTCTTACTCCCGATCGTTACCCGTGTAATCCTGATTTCACTTTCTTCCTTATATTCCTCCTCCACCTGCACCCCATGAAGATGTTCCTCCTTCTCTGAGACACTCTCCCGTGCTTCTAAAGCCAAATCCGTCCGGATCTGTACCTGCTCCATTTTCCTGCCCTCCGAAATTTTTTCATGATTATTTGTTATTTTTCCAAAATTATCATATTTTATTCGTTTTGTTATTGACATATTTGCAGGATACGGCTACAATAATATGCGTGTGTTTACATTAAGACGTCCGTGTCCGGCTTTAATGAAACATCTCAGTAACTTACGATTTTTAATAGGAGGTGTACATCGTGGCTAACATTAAATCTGCAAAGAAGAGAATTTTAGTTAATCAAACAAGAGCTGAAAGAAATAAGGCAATCAAGTCCGGAGTTAAGACAGCCGTTAAGAAGGTTGTTGTTGCTATTGAAGCAAATGACAAGGCTGCTGCACAGGAAGCTTTAGTTGCTGCTACTACAGTAATTGATAAGGCTGCCAGCAAGGGCGTTTACCATAAGAACACAGCTTCCAGAAAAGTATCCCGTTTAGCTCAGGCTGTTAACAAGATGGCTTAATTATCGGAAGACCTGATTTTTAACGAAAATATAAGACCTCAACTCATACCGTCATGTGAGTTGAGGTTTTTTGTTTGTCAAAAATAACGATTCAGTTTTGTCTGGTTCTGAATCGTTATTATAAAAAATAAGATAACTATTCAGAACCGCATTCGTAAAACCGTCGCTAACGCAACGTAGTTTTACTCATGTGGTTACTTCGCCATATAAATTATGTCAAATGTCCTTACGAATGCGAGCATTCGGCGTCCATATTGTCATAATTTGCATGACTCTGAATAGTTACAAATTATACACAAATAAAACAGAAGGGCTGTGAAAACTATGAAAATGCAAACCAAATTACTGGCAATGTCATTATTTCCATTAATTATTCTTGGGTTAACAACCATCATTTTTGGAAATGCCAGAATCAGGGAAGTCGTTACTGATAATATTGAAAATGGCCTTCGTGGTGCAGCAGTAGCTGTCCGGGATACCATTGATTATGCAGGTGAAGGTGAGCTTCATGTGGAAGATGGCATTCTATACAAGGGTGAATTTGATGTTACCAATGCAACAGAGATCGCTGACCATGTCAAATCCGCGGCAGACATGGATATTACCGTGTTTTATGGTGATACGAGATATATGTCTTCTGTTGTCAATGAGCAGGGAGAACGTATTATTGGTACAACTGCGCAGGAAGTGGTTATTGATAAGGTGATCAAAGGAAATCAGGAGTACTTTTCAGATGATGTTAACGTGAACGGAATTCCCTATTTTGGATATTATATTCCGCTTACAGAAGACGGTCAGGTAGTGGGTATGGTCTTTTCCGGAATGTCACAGACAGAAGCTAAAACTGAGATTAACCGGATTATCAGCTTGATTGCCGGGATTATGATTTTGTTTATGTTATTGTTTACCGGGACAACGATTGCAGTAGTTAAAAATATGGCGAAAGGACTGATTTGTGGAACCGGCGCTCTTGAGCAGGTGGCAGCCGGTAAGCTTAATGTGGAACTGGACAGCAGGTCTGCAAATCGTAAGGATGAGATCGGTCAGATCAGCCGTGCAGTTCAAAAGCTGAAGCAGGATCTTACTAATGTCATTACTGAAATTAAGGACAATAGTAAGGAATTACTTGGAAGCAGCGAAGTATTAAATGAAAAGACCTCTGCCAGTATGGAGCACATCAGTCAGATTGAGCGTGCGGTAGATGAAATTGCACAGGGAGCAGGAAGTCAGGCACAGGAAACCCAGAGTGCGACAGAGAATGTTATTTCCATGGGCAATATGATTGAAGATACTTCCAAAGAAATTACGACTTTAAATGAAAATGCAAAGCAGATCAAAACCTTAGGCCAGGATGCTGTAACCACAATTGAGGAGCTACAGAAGATCAATCAAAAGACCAGGGAATCCATGGATATGATTTATAACCAGACCAATACCACGAACTCCTCTGCACAGCGTATTAAGGAGGCTACGGCGCTCATTACCGAGATTGCAGAGGAAACGAATCTGCTGTCCTTAAATGCCTCTATTGAGGCTGCAAGAGCGGGAGAACAGGGCAGGGGCTTTGCTGTTGTTGCAGGACAGATTCAGAAGCTTGCAGAACAGTCGAATGAATCAGCAAGACAGATTGAAGAGATCATCACTTCACTCCTTGATGATTCCGGTAAGGCTGTAGAGACCATGGAAGCTGTAAAAGAAATTATGGATGAACAGAATGCAAATGTAGAGAGGACCAATGATCAGGTACGTCAGGTAATCGGTCAGGTGGACGACTCCATTGCCGCTATTGGCAGAATCGCACAGCAGAGCAAGAAGCTGAATGAAACCAGGATTACCATTACCGATACTGTTCAGAATCTGACTGCCGTGGCGGAAGAAAATGCAGCAGGTACGCAGGAATCCGCAGCATCAGTTGCGCAGATCGGCGAACTCATCCGGGATATTACCAGAATTGCCGGACAGCAGAAGACGATCGCAGATAAATTAAAAGAAAACATGAGTATATTTGAATTATAAGGGGAACACGATGGATAATATATATCAATCGGTTAAGGGCTTATGCAGGGCAATTATAAACCTGCTTGTGGCAGTTGTGGATCTGCTGGCTGGAATCTTAAATGGAATTGCATGCCTGTTTGAAAAGATCAGACCCCATGCTTCCGGACAGTTCCGGGAGTTCCGGGAAAATGGTGGCCGGAAATCCGGTGTCTGTACAGAGGAAGAGAATGCCGGAAAGAGCCTGAAAAGGCTTTCGGCAGGAGGAATGAAGGAAGGAAACAGAGCGCCTGGCAGATCAATGATTCAGGCGCTTCGTGAGGAATTACAAAAGAAGGTCGTTGACCGGGATACTTATAATCTGGCATATAGTGAAGCTTCCTATAATGTACAGAACCGTTGCCAGATGGCATTAGCGGCAATACTGACCCTTTCTGGAATGATCATCCTGCTTGGGGTCACAGGCACTGCCAATCAAAACCGGGAAGCACTTATCGTGGTGCTTCTGGCTGCCGGAGCCGTGGCATGTACCATGATTTATTCATCCAGAAGAGTTCAGCAGAAGAATACCCTGATCCGGATGATTCTGGAGCAGGAGTTTGCAGAGTTTATAACGGTTGTAGAAGCAGAGGAGCAGAAAGCGCAGAAGGAAGAAGACCCCGATACTGAACAGACACAGGCCGAGGTTTTAACTGAACGGACAGAAGTGAAGGTAAAGAAAGAAAAACTCGAAGCAGTGACTGTAGATGCAAAGGCAGAAGAGCAGATCGAGTCGTGTGCAGAAGTGGTTAAGCCCGAGGAAAATATGGATCAGGATCATACTACTAAGAGTGAGACAATTATTTAGGGTGTTTTCTGGAAGTGCTGGTAATCCTTGCAGGAGTTCCAACTGCCACCCCAGGTAAAGCCGTGCTCCTTAAATAGCCGGTAACACAGATCCTGTTCGTCAATTTTATAAGCAAAATCTTTGGAACGGTCAGCATAGATCTCACTTCCTTTAGGTGAGATGTAATCCTGACCGTTTCCTGTTTTATCAAATACCACATAAGGGTTATAGAATGGATTAATATCAATAGCACAGCCCAAGGCGTGCTTGGAGAGACTTGTTGTACCATCTACAACCCGATAATTAAAGCATGAGGTATTATTGGCCTCCATAGAGGCGGTATCGTCTCCGTTATAGTCGTCAATCAGCCGGATACTCTGAATCGGATACTGATTGCGGTACAGTTCATAAAAGATTTCCTTCAGATCCTCTGCAATAGATACATTACAGATTAATTCACCCTCCTGAACATTTCCGTCAAAGTCATAATAAAGAACTTTGAGGTAACGCAGATCATCGTAACTGATCTGCAGGGCAGCAGGATCAGAAACCAGGTTTACGGCGGGAATTGCAAGGGAGTCTGCTTCCTCTTCGGTGATTGGATAGGAGATTCCGGTGATTCTTGCCTTGACCTCATCAGTCAACTCTTCATAGCAGAAGGAATCGACAGCAGCGACAGAAGGTGTGGAATTAGCAGTATTTTCTGGATTCTCAGATGGTGACACACCTGTCATATTGCTGTCTGACTTTTCAGTATTTGTCTTCTTTACATTGGTATCTTTTACATTGGCATCTTCTGCATTGGAGATACTTTCGTTCGTTGTTTTATTTCCATTAGCTTTTTCAATAGAAGTGAGATCCCCAGCATCAGAGTTCTGATCAAGGGCAGATGCTTCCGGTGAAGCGTAGGCAAGCTCCGGATTTTCGTTTGCATAATCTAAAAGCGTTTCGTTCGGAATGGTATATTTCACAATTACAGTACACAAAATAATAATACAGGCAATCATGCCGATGCTTTTGATAATTTTCTTTAAATCCATGTTCGTTCTCCAGATGTTAAATTATTAGTAACCATTCAGCACTCCATTCGTAAAACCGCTGTTACACAGAGTAGTTACCTCATGTGGTTACTTCACCATATATAATGCCATTCTGTATGAATGCAGGCATAAACTCAAAAATGATCCACTGGATCATTTTTTCATGTGTATGGTATCGGAAGGCAATTTTTCATGTCTCTGAATAGTTACAGTGTACTGCATAATAGTAAACCGTGCAAGGAAGAACGGTTATAATCTGTGTATTCCGGTTGTGTATTCCTGCCCTGGGATTTTCTGCTTTGTATTTTCATCTGTGCACCGTATAAAAGCGTTGCAAATGAAAACAGAATCCTGTAAAATACAGGTCATGAGCATTGTAGAGACGAAAAACCTTAAATTTGAATATATCCGCCGTGATGACGAGGGTAATGTCGAGGGCATCACGACAGCCATTGACGATGTTTCTTTGGAGATTAAGCAGGGCGATTTTATTGCCATTTTAGGACATAATGGTTCCGGAAAATCTACACTGGCGAAGCATATCAATGCGATCCTGTATCCAACAGAGGGAACCGTGTGGGTCGATGGCATGAATACCACAGATGAAGCACATCTGTGGAACATTCGTCAGGAGGCGGGAATGGTATTCCAGAATCCGGATAACCAGATCATCGGACAGGTGGTGGAAGAGGATGTTGGCTTTGGACCGGAGAATCTGGGAGTACCGACAGAGGAGATCTGGCAGCGGGTGGAAGAAAGCCTTAAGGCTGTTGGCATGTATGAGTTCCGTAAGTATTCCCCGAATAAGCTTTCCGGGGGACAGAAGCAGCGTGTTTCCATAGCCGGAGTGATTGCCATGCATCCGAAGTGTATCATCCTGGATGAACCGACCGCCATGCTTGACCCGAATGGCCGCAAGGAAGTAATCCGTGCCGTGCGTGCCCTGAATGATGTCGAGGAGATTACGGTAATTCTGATTACCCATTATATGGAAGAAATTATTCATGCGGATCGGGCCATTGTCATGGATGAAGGAAAGATTGCCATGGAGGGGACACCGAGGGAGATTTTCAGTCAGGTGGAGAAGCTCAAGAGCTTACGGCTGGATGTCCCACAGGTTACTTTGCTAGCCCATGAATTAAAGCAGAACGGTGTTCCGCTTCCTGATGGAATTTTAACGACGGAAGAACTGGTTACTGCACTTGGTTATTGACAGATAGTAATGCATTGCATCGTAATTATGAAGATACTGAATAATTACCGTTTTTGTAATATCGGTTTCACAGCAGCAGGAAGCACTGGATGAACCGGATAAAGAAGTCGCAGGAGAGGAATACGGAATGTCCATTATTTTAGATCATGTCAGTCACACATATGAAGAAGGAACCGCAATGGAATTCCATGCTCTGAAGGACATTAATCTGGTGATCCCGGACGGACAGTTCATCGGACTCATCGGACATACCGGTTCAGGAAAGTCTACGCTGATCCAGCATCTGAACGGACTTTTGAAGCCGACAGGCGGTCATGTGTATTATAATGGCGCAGACATCCATGATGCGGATTATAACCGTAAGGAGCTGCGGAGCAGGGTCGGTCTGGTGTTCCAGTATCCAGAGCATCAGTTGTTTGAAATGGATGTGTTTACGGATGTCTGCTTTGGACCGAAGAACCTGGGGCTTGATAAAAAGGAAGTAGAACTGCGCGCCTATCAGGCGTTAAAGCAGGTCGGACTGGAGGATGAGTATTTTTACCAGTCACCGTTTGACTTATCCGGAGGACAAAAGCGACGTGTTGCGATAGCCGGAGTGCTTGCCATGAAGCCGGATGTTTTGATCCTGGACGAGCCCACGGCAGGACTGGATCCGAAGGGACGCGATGAGATTCTTGATCAGGTTGCTGCATTCCGCAAGGAAACGGGGATGACGGTCATTCTGGTTTCCCACAGTATGGAGGATGTGGCGAAATATGTAGACCGTATTATCGTGATGAACAAAGGGGAAGTCCTGATGGACCAGATCCCGAAGGAAGTGTTTAAGCGATATAAGGAGCTTGAGGAGGTAGGACTTGCGGCACCGCAGGTAACCTACATCATGCATGCCTTAAAGGATAAGGGAATGCCGGTTTCGGCAGATGCAACAACGATTGAAGAAGCAAGGCTTGAAATTTTACATGCATTGCATAGATAGAAGGATATAGAGATGCTGAAGGATATTACATTGGGACAATATTACCAGACCGATTCGGTCATCCATCGTCTTGACCCCAGAGTCAAGCTGGTGGCGACACTGGCATTTATTGTTTCCCTTTTTATTGTAAATAGTTTCTGGGGATATCTGATCGCTGCTGCTTTTCTGGTTGTGATGATCCGTTTATCCCATGTACCGTTTAAATTCATGGTACGTGGCATGAAGGCCATTGTATTCCTGCTTGTGGTTGCCGGAGTATTCAACCTGTTTCTGACACCGGGAGAGGTGGTGGTATCTTTCTGGAAGCTGAAGATCACGAAAGAGGGTATTAAGCTGGCACTTCTGATGGCAGCCCGACTCTGCTTCCTGATTATTGGATCTTCCATTATGACATTGACTACTACTCCGAATCAGTTGACGGATGCACTGGAAAAGCTGCTGGGGCCGTTAAAAAAGATTCATGTACCGGTTCATGAAATCGCCATGATGATGTCGATTGCATTGCGTTTTATTCCTATTTTATTAGAAGAAACGGATAAGATTATGAAAGCCCAGATCGCCAGAGGAGCCGATTTTGAAAGCGGTAACCTTATCACCAGGGCGAAAAACCTGGTACCGCTGCTGGTGCCACTGTTTATTTCCGCATTCCGTCGTGCCAACGATCTTGCAATGGCGATGGAAGCACGCTGTTACCGCGGTGGCGAGGGCAGAACAAAGATGAAGCCGCTTCAATATAAAAAGCGGGATTATCTGGCCTATGGTATGCTGGTTTTGTATCTGATTTTGATAGTTGCTGAAAAGCTTGTTTTAGAGTGATTTCAGCTCTGTTTTAAATATTATAATCAGATGGAAGTCCCAATATAGGAAGTAAGAAAATGAAACGAATTATGCTGACCGTTGCCTATGATGGAACGAATTACTGTGGCTGGCAGATCCAGCCGTCCGGAGAAACGATAGAAGGAGTCTTAAACCGGGAGCTGAGCCGCCTTTTGCAGGAAGAGATAAGGGTAATTGGTGCAAGCCGCACGGATTCCGGCGTTCATGCAAAAGGGGCAGTCGCGGTTTTTGATACCGAAACCAGAATCCCGCCGGAAAAGATTTCTTATGCGGTTAACAAAAGTCTTCCGGAGGATATCCGGGTGGTGGGATCGCGAGAGGTTTCACCGGAGTTTCACCCGCGAAAAACAAACTGCCGTAAGACTTATGAATACCGGATCCGGCACGATGTTTTTCCCATGCCGACGGAACGGCTGTATACGCACTGGGTGCATACCGCATTGGATGTGGACAAGATGCGGGAAGCAGCGGCGTATCTTGTCGGAGAACATGATTTTAAATCGTTCTGCAGCGTCCATACGCAGGCGGAG
>ERZ779643.1074-NODE-1074-length-19988-cov-29.715748_pt1 | contig 19988 bp, 17 predicted proteins | sample MGYA00511564_ERZ779643 | MGnify/ENA primary metagenome ERZ779643 (study PRJEB29588, sample SAMEA2147114) | human gut metagenome | biome: human gut; feature: human-associated habitat; material: faeces | place: Denmark | collected 2008/2010 ... | reverse complement strand
TTAATATAAGTTATTGATTTACAGACGATTAAATGTTAATTTAACGCAGTATTGAAAAACAATATAAAATTCATCTTTTTTATCCACGCTTCGTATTTATCTCTGGAAAGCTCATTATTAGAATCTCTTTTAACGATTTTCAATCCAGCATTTTTAAGTTGAGAGTCATTATCGGATATTTTACCTATATGGTATATATCAATAGAGTCCGCCTTGATTTTTAACAATTCTTTCAGCATGCTAAGTCCTTTGGTTGGCGTCGTTATACCAACAATACCAACAGACAATCTTGCTTTAAAAGCGGACATTGTTTGTAAATCATTAAAAATATAAGGATGATCAATAGAAGAAAAATAAGATGAATACTCAGGCTCTAACTTAGAAGACAAGTTTTTTAAAATACTATCTCCTAAAACTATGTAATGAAAATTATCATACATATTATTTTTTCGAAAATGTTGACACAGTAGCCATGTCATTATCTTTGCCAATTTGCCATCATCATTACCATTTATCAACTCCATTTCTCCATGACATATAATATTAATTTCTTTGGCTATAAGCCGAGCGAACAAGTACATAAAAGGATTATGATTAAGTACTACGATCTTAGATGATTTGCTTTTTTTTATGACGCTTACTAAAGAAATTGCTGCCCATACATATTTACAAAGCAATCCAACATGGCCTTTCTTTTTCACACATTCTACATATTCATAGTGAACTTTTGCTCTCTGCTCCTCAGTGAGAAACTTTTTTTGATTTTCGATACTACTTTTCGTACCAAAATAAGTAACAGACTGATAAATATTTAAGACCGACAACAAAAAAGCGGCATTAAATATTTCATGAAAACTATTTTCACCAAAAGTATCTATCAACGTAATCTTATTTTCTTCCATAATTTTACTATTATTTGAATATAAAACGATATGCTTTAAACATTATAGCTTGCAAATAAGACATAAAATTATCTGCATACCAATTTTTAACATAATATAAACCAAAAATATTTTTATTCATTAGCGTATCAAAAACATTAAAATCATTACGTTTTAAATCTGCAAAATCACTACGAATTTGACTATCGTGCTTAAGCGATCCTTTTGAATATTTTATTTGGACATCCAACATATATGTAAAAATACGAACCAAATAGATCTTTCTCAAATACAGAGAATTAAAATTAGGATAAGTAGGCACATAACTCTTTATTTTATCGTAAAGGACTTTAAAATGCCCATAATTCTTAACTATCGCATTTTTTGAGACCGTTTGTTCTCCACGTCCAATAAAATACTGATATAGCTCAATATCCAAACAAACTAAGCTTTTTGCCTGGCATAATGGATAATATACAAACTCAGTGTCAGTATATGCAATACCTTCAGTCTGAACATAATGAATATCCTTTAACAACTCCAAACGAAATGTTATTCCGTGCATAGCAAGACAAGCTAACGGTATCATTTCTTGATTTAGATCGTAAGATTTCCATTCAATTCCATTTACATCACACAACTTAACCTTATTTTTATATAAATACTGTAGTGAAAACTTCGTAAAGACCGCATCTTCATCATGTACCGAAAGTAAATCGATAAGCTTAATAAGCCCTGAAGTATTCACCCAGTCATCTGCATCAACTAATCTAAAATATTTACCAGTAGCAATCTTAAGAGCTGCATTTACACAAGATCCATAATGACCATTATCTTTATCAATTACTCTAAAAGTATCAGGATACTTATTCTGATACTCATGCGCAATGGCAGAGGAATTATCCTTGCTACCATCATTCACTACTAGCACTTCTAAATGCTTCATTTGTTCCTCAGGTACAATCAAAGAATCAAGACATCTACGAAGATAGTCTTGCATATTGTACGTAGGAATCACTATCGTTAATATCTTTTCCATATCAGTTATTTTTCTTATTTTCTATTATCTAAAGGACATAGCAGGCTTCATGCCGCCAGCAGAAAAGTAGCTCAAAATAAAATTGCTGAAGACAATCAGCCTGCCGAAGTCCCAAATTAATTATATTACAAACACTCCAAATGAATATCATTTAATCCCAATCTCGATGCATGAGAAGAAAACTTCTGTAAAATGTCTGCAAAAAGGTTAGGCTTAGCCTTAAACCATAATTTATACTTTTCATCATTCTTAATCTCTTCTTCTGGAAGAGTCCAAAGACAACGGAAATCAAATACTATACATTTTATATGATCTTCTTTTGGAAGCAAAATTGGATATAAAGAATAACATCTTTCAGGTTTATTAAATCTATATATTATATCCTTTTTTTCAATTTTATACTTGCCTAATGGAATATCAAAAACATAACCCCCAACAAACCTGGAATGAATTTTTTTATTGGAATGGTCACATGGTGGAGTTAATTCTATTGCAACATTCACTCTTGGATAAGTCTTCTCACACTTATATTTTCCATTCTCCTGGTAAACGGGGGCTTTTACTACCTCATCTTCTGGAACTATAAGCGCACTATTAGTATCAAGAATTCGATAAACATTGCCTGGCAAAACCTCATTTTTATTCAAACTATTGCTTTCAATAAAGAAACGCGCATTCAATCTGGCTGACAATTCCTGCAATACAGAGACATCGTCTCCAAAAGGATTTGTATCAATCCCTATCAAATTTGGAAGAGTCTCTTCCTTTGCTATAGAAAGCAATTCCGAATTCAGCAGAGAATCAAAAGCTTGATATATGCCAGAAGTCAAGTTTACATCACCTTTTTCACCAATTTCATTTCTAGAAACTTCTCTGAGTATATAAGACAAACATTCTTTATGATTATCAAAATTAGCTGACAAACTATAAATGTTACTCAGAACATTTTCAATTGAATTATTTACCAATTTTCGCCATGCCAATGAGAAATAAGCTATTCTGCTCTTCTGAAGTTCGGAATTAATATCATCCAATAAACTATCAAAATTCCAAGTTCCTTCCTCATTGTAGTTCATCTTATTAATACATAAAACAAACAAAGGATGGACATTTAACGTCACAGAAGTATTTAATAATTCCTCATCATCTTCTGAAGCTTCCGTTTTATCAACATCTTTGACGGTTTTTCCAATTCTTTTCAGAAATTCATTAAAATGCTCTTTATGCTTTGACCACAACACAATGCCATAATACTTAGAGTTCTTTGGTTGAATTTGCTGGATTATATTTATAAGGCGAGAAATATTTGAAACTAAATTTGAAATATTCTCATCTAGCAATAAGTCTGCAAAAATCAGTTCACGAGGATGCTTATACTCTATGAAATCACCTTCTGAACCATCTATATGTATAAAATCAACAGGTACATCAACTTTCTGTAAGGCATTTACTATAGCCTCACCCTCTTCTTTGACATTGTCAATTACAACTGCTCTATTTATAACATCTTCAATTTTCATACTACTATAAAATTAAAAGTTGATTGTTATGCTGTAGGAAATGACAATGCAACAATAGCCTTATCAATACCTCTATCCACCGCACCTTGCGGCAACTCAATATCACAACTAGAAAGAATATCCATATATCCATTCAACTGTTTCATTGTTTCATGGGTTATATAAAGCCCAAATCCCATACCTGAATTAAGCGGTTTTCCTGAAACAAAGGCCCTCACTGCCAATTCAGGTGCAATTTTAAATCCTGGTCCATTATCACAAACTGCAACTGTGACAAAACCTTCACGAAAAGAATCTGTAACAAATAAATATATCATTCTATCCTCGATCCTTGAACGGCAAACCCAGTAAATCGAATTATCAATCAGATTAGTCAATGCAGAAATTGTTTCAGTATTACTAAGCTTTGCAATAAAATCTATCTTCTTGTAATTTGAAAACAATCTAATAGAATGATCTTGAAATCTAAATCCAGTGTACTCTATGACTTTTCTGACAATCTGAGAGATATCAACTTTATGAATCTCAGACTTTATCATCATAGAGGAATAATTGGAGATTATCGCCTCCAACACAGGAACAATTTCTTTTACTTTTGATATATTCCCAGCTTCCACACAACTTTTAAGAGCAGCCATTTGCTTTTCTAGTTCATGGATAGCTCCTCCTAAATTGATACCAATACTTGCACTATGAATCAAAGTATCTCTTACCTCATTATATTGAGATTCCATTCGATACAAATAAGTAAGTATCTGGTGCTGATCATTCTCATCAGGTACTTTTTCTTTGACAATAGAAATTACTTCCGACAATTCACCAATTACTGGCTCCGTTACATTCTTGCCTGTTTTGTAAATTGACATAAGATTCATTCTATCTTGATTTCTCTGTTGTACAAAAAGCCCCATAACATAAGATATAGCATCCACGAAGGCAAAATATGCTTCATCTTCGATAAAGCCTTCTCGATTGGTCTTTTCTCTTAGCCCATAACTAGAATCACGTTCCAACATCACGGAGCCGAGAAGTAAACTATTACTAATCGCCCCTCCACTTCGGCTAAGTCGTTTTTTGTCTATAGAAAGCCAATCATTACCAGGCTCTCCATAGTCAAACACCCTCATGTTGTCACGGTAAACTCGTATACCCGAATTTTCCCTAAGATAATCATTCAGACCTTTTTTCTCCACATTCAACAAGCTAAATACGGACGAATCTTTCTCATACATAATGACATCAAACCGTACCTTGCCTATACCATAATCATTTAAGTCTAAACGTTCTTCTCGCTTAACAAGTCGACCATTATCTGTCTCTACATCAATTTTATGTATCAAGACTTTTTCGTATTCATCCAAATCCGTTAATTTCCTAGGCTTAATCTTATCCAATGCATTCCAAGGTCTAAATTCATAAAAGAAATCTGTTATCTTACTGCCTTCCAATGTACAATGTCCAAAAAACAAACCAGCATTCTTGATGGCATCTAAATCAGGTAATCCAGCAAAGACATTACTATTAGATGAAACAACAACCTCAAAAGAATCACTCTTTTCTGAAAAAGGACTATTCAGTGTTGTTAAGTCTCGAAAAACCGAACGAAGTTTTCTTCTATTCCAATCACCTTTAAGATTTCTAACTAAAATTTTAGTACCTGTTTCCTTACCATAGAAATGAGTAGCAGAAGTATATCCAAAGTCTATTTTGAAATCATCAATATTCTTTGATTCAGCAAGTTTGGCCCAATCTATACTAACATAAACTTCATGCTCATCAGTATGCTTTGAATATAGTCTTATATCATTTCCTAACTTGTGAACGCCTAAACGTCCAATGCCTTTTTCTCCAAGTGGCAACCTTCCCGAATGATGACTTGTCAATTGAGTTTTCTTATTATCTGTTCCTATGACAAGCCACACATTTTCAATGGTATCTAAGTTCATACCTGAGCCATTATCAGAAATTGAGATTTCTTCTAATTTGCCAAATATATCAAAGCTAAAATCAACAACACATTTAGTTGCTCCTGCATCATAAGAATTCTTAACTAATTCCAGCAATGCAATGCTCTCATCTTTTATAAGATCTTCTCCTAAATGCGCCAAGACCCTTGCAGTCATTTTAAAAGGTTTCTTCATATGCACTATCTATTAGTTTAATTCTATTCCAAAATAACTGTCATTCGATTTTCACTATAGTTGTTCCATAAATTAGATGTCCTAGACATAATATCAGAAACACCCATTATAGCAACTTATAACGAAGCCCCTAGAACCTCTCCATCACCTTCTCGATAATCGGTGCCATATCATAATACTTATATTCAGCTAGTCTGCCACCAAAGATGACATTCTCCTCCTTTTCAGCTAGTTCCTTGTACTTAGCATATAGCTCTGAGTTCTGCTTGTCATTCACTGGATAGTATGGCTCCATGCCGTCTTTCCACTCGGTACTATACTCCTTCGAGATAACGGTCTTAGGGGTATCATATACCTCAGTTCCAAACATCTCGAAGTGCTTGTGCTCAATAACACGAGTGTAAGGAACTTCACGCTCTGTATAGTTCACAACTGCATTGCCCTGATAATTTGGTTTATCAATAATCTCTGTCTCAAATCGTACTGTACGATAGTTTAGCTTGCCAAACTGATAATTATAGAATTCATCTATCTTGCCAGCGAACACTATCTTGTCAGCGATACCCTCCCAATAAGAGCGGTTTTCAAAGAAATCTACATTCGTTTTCGTCTCTACTCCTTCAAGCAAGCCATCAATGAGTTTGTTATAACCACCAACAGGGATACCCTGGTACTTATCATTGAAGTAGTTATTATCGAAGATGAGACGAACTGGTAAACGCTTGATAATGAAAGCAGGAAGTTCTGTACATTTTCTTCCCCACTGCTTCTCGGTATACCCCTTGATAAGCTTTTCGTAAATATCTTTTCCGATCAATACCTGAGCCTGTTCCTCCAAGTTACGTGGTTCTTTAACGCCATCAGCTTTCATACGAGCAACAGCTTCCGCCTTCTGCTCATCAATCTTAGCCTGAGCTTCTTCAGGTGTGGTTACACCCCACATCTGGTAGAAGGTGTTCATATTGAAAGGCAGATTATAGAGCTTGCCCTTATAGTTAGCCACTGGCGAGTTGGTATAGCGGTTAAACTCTACAATAGAGTTCACGAAATCCCACACTTTCTTATTGGAGGTATGGAAGATGTGTGCGCCATACTTATGCACGTTGATACCTTCGATATTCTCACAATAGATGTTACCACCTAAGTGAGAACGCTTATCTATCACCAAGCACTTCTTACCCTGCTTATGAGCAAGATGTGCGAAAGTGGCTCCGAAAAGACCGGAGCCAACTATTAAGTAATCATAATGATTTTCCATATAATAATTATCGTTTTATTTTTAACAATATTTGAACTAGCATTTCGTCCTTGCAGATACATAGGATAATGAAGTAAGCTAAGACTCCACAGCAACCTTGCAGAAGCAAGATGGTGAGCGTAGGCAGTTGTAAGAGGCTTAAACCATATAAGGCGAAAGCCATCACTATGCAACCTAACGCATAAGTGAGATGTGATTTCTTAAAATATATGATAGGTATATACTTGCGACCAATGAAATACATTGACACAGTCGTGGCTACCTCAGCTCCCAAATAAGCGATGGATGTTCCGATATAAGAGAAGAACGGAATCAAACACAGGTTGAGAATCAAATCTGCAACTGCTCCTATACCGCAACACAAAGTTACGATATTGATTTTCCCTTTAGGAAACAACACCTGAATGCCAAAGACATTAGAGATTGCGACCATTAATATAATCGGTGCTATAATCTGTGATGGCAATATAGAATGTTCGAACTTAACTCCACATAAAGCCGTGATAAGACTTGGCGCACAGAAGATGAGACCAATCGTCATTGGAAGTGCTATCGCCAAAGTGAAATCGTAAGACTTTTGAATCAAACGATTGAATTCATCTTCCTTGTTCTCTGCAATGAAGTGGGATGCTCGTGGCATCATAACAGCACCAAGACAGGCAGACATCGTCAACAACATTTGCATCACCTTAGTGGCTGCTGCAAAATATCCTACCGCCAAAGCATTCATCAAGAATCCCAATAATACCGTATTCAGTTGGAGATAAATACTGGTTACCACAGAAAACGAGAATACCTTCAAGACAGGCTTGACATGTCGCTTGATATGAAGTTCTGAGAAGATGATGTTCTCACGATGGATGTACTTACGAAGACGGAAGAAGTTGAAGATATTACCGCCTAAGACTCCAAAGACGGTATAACAACCATAGTAGAGCAAATCTGTCTTACTCTTCACAAAGATGAATAAGAGAATGACAGAAACCGTCTTGATGATAAGTCCTCGTATGGTGATATATTTAAAATCCTCTATTCCCTGATAAAACCATTCACAGCCGATAGCCGTAAAAAAGATGATAAGGCTCAGAATCAAGAACAATGGTATGTTGACTTGAATCTGCGGAACAGTCAAACAAAGGATGGCGACTATAGCGTATCCCACCAATGTCAGCATCGAATGCAGCAACAGGATCTCCATCGCCGTTCGATTCATCTGTACCACATCACTTCTATCTCTTGCTATCTCTCGGATGGCATACATCGGTATGCCTAAGCAAGTGAACAAGGAAATATAACTGATAATGGACTGGAAGAAATTGATCTGTCCGATACCATCAGCCTCTATAACTCGGCAAACATAAGGAAAGGTTATCAATGGGAACAGCATCTGAGTTCCCGTATTGATAAGGTTGAGTATATAATTAACTTTTACTGATTGTGCCATGTAAACAATTTACTGATTGAATTTTATTCTTTATCCAAATTACAAGCATCGCCAAGATGATGGTTCCAAATAACCTTATAAAGAAAGCAAGGAATGCATCCGCATTACTCGTTACAAAATCTTCCAAGCCTAGATAGGTCAGATACACCAACACATAGTTGAAAGGATCGGAGAAGAGATAAAGCTCATAACTATAACGAGAGAATGTCTTGTAAAGCCTGAGATTGGTAATACATTTGAATGTGCCAAAATATTTGGTAAACTGGATCATGATGATGGAGCCATATACGCCCATCACCACTGTATATATATAATGTGCTGCTTTCATAAAAACAGTATCACCATTACCATATTTCAAAAAGGCAATGAACAAGAGGCTATAAACTACAATGTTGAGCAGTAAAGACTTGCCCCCCCACATCGTCGCATCAAGCTTGCGTAAATGCTTAAAGCCAAATGCAAAATACACCAAATATTTGAATGCAGCCAATATGCCCAAGAACTCAATGCCCTTATTGGTAAAATACGTTGCTACTATAGAGACACCTACCAAACTAGGCAGGAACCACCATTTATCCGTTAGATGCTTCTGATGCAAGCCATAATACATAAGAAATATCCAAAACAGGCTAGCCACGAACCAAAGATGTGAGTTACCCATCAAAAGGAATTGCCCCAGGACTATATCCTCTAATACGTTGGCGGACTCAGAATAATAACCACTCATATACTTTAGAGGCACGGACAAGAGCAACGTGGTAAACAAGAAAGGCACAAGAAGCCTTCTTGCCTTGTTACTCACAAATGCCTTCAAGCCCGCTACCTTATGAATGGTCAAACTAAAGCAAGCTCCACTCAGCATCATAAATAATGGCATGTGGAACGTATAAATAAAGCTTACCATCATACAGAGCAGTTTCTCTCCAACGGAATAGTCCGTAGGCGAGATATTTCTGAAATAATCTATACCACCATAAGGTGTCATCAAATTGGTATAAGTACAGTGCCCTATGATAACCAATAACATAGTTAATGTTCGAGCATCATCTATCCATAAAATATGTTTGTTTTGCATTGGAAATTACTTGTAATCTACTAAATGAGTTGGTTATCGTATAAATCATAATTTTGGAGAGACATATTTTCTGTTACTCGCTGAGTATTGTCTCATACCATTCACATATATAACCGCGGGAATGTATTCACCTTTAGCCTTCATATCTTCTTGCGCATCTCCTTTGCCTCTGGTATCGTATCGCCGTAAATGTCTTGAAACTTCTCTGGGAGCATCATGATAGAAGTTATCACACTTGTATTGAAAGACTGCAGTTTCTGAAAGGACAGCAAAACCATGGGCAAAGCCTTTTGGGATGAAGAACTGGCGATGATTGTTTTCTGTCAGTTCTACAGCAACATGCTTACCATAAGTTGGCGAGCCCTTGCGGATATCTACTGCTACATCGAGGACTCTACCTTTTACGCAGCGTACCAGCTTGCTTTGAGTATAGGTGGGTACTGGAAGTGCAGCCCTCACATCACGCCATAGCTGCTCATAGACTCGTTGTCCTGGCAGAAGTGAACACTGTGTCCCAAGATTGGGGCAACCTTCTCTTCAAACTCTCGCTCGCTGAAGCTCTCGAAGAAGTAACCACGAGAGTCGCGGAAGAGGCGTGGCTCTAGAATGAGAACGCCATCAATTTCTGTTTTAATTATATTCATTGATTTAATTTTTGGTCTTTTAAAAAAGAATTTCTAAAATCATCCCGTCCTTCTTTACCGTTAAAGAAGGCATTTTTCGAATCCCTCCGTCTCCCTTTAGCCAAAGGGAGCTCCACATCCTAACCAAGCCTTCCCTTCTCGAAAAAGGAAGGATGTAACCGCCCTCCGGTGCTCGGAACCGCTTCGCTTTATGGTTGTCGGACCATCAAAGGTCTGTGCCATGGTTGTGCGGGATGGGACCGCCAGGAGTGAACGATTCATATCATTTGAAACAAAATTACGATTGTTTGTCACACATTTCCTTATCTGTAAGCAAAGCCATGTAATTCGCCAGAGTAAAACGCCTATAAAACTTGACAAATCCCATATACAACAAATTGGCAACTATTAGTATGACAACCAATATGATTATACATTCCCAATTAATCACACAATTTTCCAATCCCAACGCCCTCACGATATGATACGAATATTGTATTTGATCTATCAGCAAATAATCAAATAATAAACAAGCTATCAATGCCATTGCTCTCAAAAAACCATACATTGCGACATAATTATCAACCTTACGCTGACATGCCTCTATGTTCAAATAAACATAATGCATCACTATTCTATGATAATCAGCATTGGAATTCACATCAGGTTGCAGCAAAGACAAGGTATTTGATAGGTCATTCAATTTACGCAATATACTATTCCGTACATATTCATCAAGAGGACGGACAATAAAATTTATCAACGAGAATTCAATGCCCAAAATAAACATCACCAATGTTACAGGTAATAATACCAGCATTACTAATATCCTCCAAACAATACTTCCTAATGTATTTTCAGAAAAGTACCTTGACAATACACTTTTATAATTGATGGTATCTTCATGCAATAAATAATGAGAAGGATAACCAAATAGATGATTTGTAAAATATTCAACTGTAGAAGATGACAAATATGCAACTATATGTCCAACAACATATGATGCCACAATTACAAATACCGTAGACTCCCACCAATCATAATCCTTTCCTGTTTTTAGAAGATTTTGATACTTAGAAAAATCAAAATACTCCTGTAAGGGGGCTGATGTTACATGACAAACAAAAAATACTGTTACCAAGAATATCAGACCAGGAAACAAATACCCAAGGAAATCATAAATTGAGAATGGATTCTTATTCATATTTAAATCTGATTGTCAAGAGAAAGGTCTTGTTGTACAGAAGCAAATTGTATTTGCTCTTTCAAATCATTAATCAGCAATTCATAATCTTGGATTGGAATATCCAAATCTTCATGACATTTCTTTATGAATTTTGATAAACTAAAAGAATAGTACCTTTTGCCCGTTTTATTCATAAACTCATTAATCATCTCTTGTCGAGGAACAACTTCTTCGTCCTTGACAACATAATACCAATCAACCTTAATCTTTCCTGTGACCAGTATTATGTCTTTATGCTTAGTTCCTGCATAAGCCAAGATTTGTTTCCAAATAATCAAATCATGATACTTAATTCTACTATCACTTATCTCACAAGGCATATATCCTGGTGGTACAAGTTTAGAAAAACGCAGATTCCCTTCTTTATATATATTTTCTAATTCTGCTTCTGTATATGGAATACCAATCTTATCATGAAAAAGAATTCCCAAATCAGTCTTGACTGTACTAGTCTTTAACTGATTTATCAAAACTTCCTTTTGACCAGAACAAAATTCATTCAATTCTAAGACTAGAGTTTCTAGACTTGTCTTTTTATCAGTAGGAAGAAAAGGATAGCTTTTCGAATTAGATATTATATCCTTACAGGATTTCAAATATGAAAGCGCACTGTTAACATTGTTAATTTGGTTCATAATTTCAGTGTTCATCTGCTTATGATAGAGCCACGCCACATCATAAGGTATCCATAAACGCTTTGATATCTTATCATCTTTCAAAACTTCCAGAACCGTCTTTGCTTGATTTTCCTCTATTCGAAATAGGTCAAGTAAAGCATTCACATCAAACACGATAATTGCATCGGAAAGAAATGCTTTCATTTGATCATTTGACAAAGGATAATAGCCAGGAAAACTATCTTTCATATCTATTCACTTTTTAAGATTTTCTATAACCCATGCATTATCTGCCAACAAACGAGTCCATGCCGCTGATCTTCCACACAGAATAACTATAAGCCGATCGTTAGAATCAATATAGTTTCTCAGAAAGTCTCTAATCTCAACAGCTGTCTTACTAGTAACAACAGCCCATGTTGACTCTGTTAACTTTCCCCAGTTTGGGAATGATCGCAATGCTTGATATAGTGTTTCATAATCACGACCTGGTTGACACAGGTCGTAGGATATTATATAGCAATGTTGTTCCATTTCTTTTATATTTTAAACCATTCTTCATTAATGATGCAGTTGTCACTATTAGGAGCTGGACTGGCTTTTGTCACTTTCACCATCAAAGGCATAGGTACACAATTACCAAAGATTAAGGCCTCTCCAGGGATAGCCTGCTTAATCTTCGTAATGTAATCATCGGAGAAATAAGGCAAAACTGAATAGATGTATTTCATATCTACCTCATTTTGAATACGATGCACGATGTAATTGCCACATTGGGAGAGTACTGTCTGAGAAAGTTCTGATGGCCTCTGAGAAGAAATTATAAGATATAGCGAATATTTGCGCCCCTCTCGCGCTATTTTCTCAAAAATATTCTCACGCATAATGTAACTAGCATCCTTACGGATATAACGATGTGCCTCATCGAGTATCAAATGTATCGGGCGTTCACGACGGTCATGTCCCATTTTTTGCTTTCGATAGTCGAATATCATGCGAGACAACACACTTGTCAACAGCTCTAGCACATCCGTACCAACTTCACTAAGATCAATAGTGATAAGTTGCTTTGTTCTTTCTTGTAAATCGGATATTCCAAATACTTTATCAAGATAATCGCTAGAACTTTGATATATCTTCTTCTGATCTCGCATGAACAGACAATCTTGATTTTCCAAGAAGTAGTCCAAACGGCTTAACAACGTAGAAATGAAATCACGAATATGGAGATTACCTCTTGCTTCTTCCTCCATAAGCACTATCTCAGTTGCTATTTTAAGAAACTTATAATCAAAATAGTGACCAGCTTTTAATTTCTCTTCATTGACGATTATTGCACTTTCTTCATCTATCTGTTTAAAGCTATGTTTTCCTTTAATGCTAGATACCTCCAATTTCATATTTCGGCTGAGGCTAACATTCTTAATGTCTTCGCCAGCACTAATAAAATCATGAAGGGCATTGGCTAATGCATCATTATTACTACCATAAGATACGTAACACAATTCACTGCAAATATCCAAATAGTTTTTCAAATCTTTGACAACATTTGAATCTATACCATCCTCCACTAACGCACAGGTTTCTTGCATTTTGGCAATTGCACCTTTAGCTGCAGTCATTTTAGAAGTATCACTTTCTATTCTTGTAACAATGATGTATAACATCTGATACAGTTTCCATTTCACGTAATTGGCAAAACGCTCGGTATCATTCTTACTATTAAAAATCCTATAGAATTTAAAACTTTCCTGTAAAACCTTGTCCCAAAATGGCTTTTGCGTCCTTTCTGAAGCCATCAAGAACGACAGCCATTCATCAAGGTTCATCAAATAATAAGGAAGATATAAAGGCACCATGCCATTTTCATTATTATCTTCTATATTGGGCTTATAACAAATTTTGTCTATCTTTGCAGAATGACCACTGTTCTCACCAAAAGCAATAGGATATTCACCATTGGCATCAAATATAATAGTCTTGGCTCCATTGGCATGATTTTCGGTCTTTCGATAAACCTCATGTAAAATATGGGCAATGGTGTTTGATTTTCCACTTCCACTATTACCTAACACAGCCGTATGGATATTAAACAGTTTGTTGATGTCAAGGTTGATGTTGTAGTTAATCAAACTTTTGCTTTGCCCGATATTTATGCTGGTATGAATGCCATCCTGTGACTTGCCTTCTGCAAGTGAAAGAACTTTGTCCAAATCATCATACGTTACAATTTCAACATCACTATATAAAGATGGGAAAATACCGACTCCCATCTTGAAGTCCTTCCCAACTAAGGTTCCTATTGGCTTTATGATAACTTCACGAGAACTATCAAGGTCGTAATTGGAATAAGAACTTTTCTCAGTATTTATCCAATCCGTAACTGCCGTTACTTCACAAAGAATGGAATCTCCAGAAGAATTGGCTGTTTTCAGATAGCTGCCGATATTACCAAAGTAATATACCTTGCCATCTATATTTACCGTAGAATTCCTTGTAGAATGAAATAGTCTCACTCTAAACTTGTCATATTCTACAGATATGATTTTCCCTATCTTCATTTTTTGCCCTTGGTTAAATTGTTCAATTGGTTGACGAAACGCACTAAGTTGTCTTCCTTCTTGAATGCATCCAGATTCGGTAGGAGTTCATTCACAATATAATCGAAATGGTTTATTGTATGCTTAGAACCTTCAACCTTGTTTTCTTCATCATCTACATCCCAAACTTTGCCTGAAAAAGTAAATATCCTGTTGTCGTCAACAAAAAAGATGGGCTTCTTTTCCCTGTCTTCGTCTTTTGGCTTGCTACTGAAAATCACTATATTGATTGTTGAATTCGTGGCAAGTGCTCTATAAATGATGTCATTTACATGACGATCATTAAAACCATACCCTATAACAAACAACACAGAATGAGGTTCCAATAACTTGTTTTGAAACTCACGGAACAAGTCAACGTATGGTGCTCCTAAACTCTTATCTTGTTTGGTAGGTGTCGGATATATTAAACAAGCTTTATCTGAAGTCAAATCACTTGATGGAAATTCTTCTATTTCAAAATAGTTACCTGGTAGTGGAGTTGATTCACGCCAATTGATAGAACCATGTATTTTGTATAAGTATACTAAATTTTCTATTGGTTCATACTTATCTATACTTGTATCCATTCGCTTTGACCAAGTATAATTGAATAGTGCAGGATTGAAAAATCTACGTAAGCCACCGCTAAATCCATTGATACAATGGATATTCAGAGAATCAAGAGCTGTCTCATTAAACAAATCATTGTTTGTTGTAAAAACTCGTATACGAGACAAATCCTTGTTTCGCATTGCCAGCTTCTGATAAAACGTAGTATAATATCCAAGAATCTTAGGACACTCCTTTGTGGCAAAATCAACATTGATACTATCAAAGATATGTCCCTCTATCTTTTTTATAAGCCTATCATAAAGTTCTTTATAATGGGTTATATCATCTTCAGCATTTTTGTCATCATCATGAATGCCATTATAATAATTTCGGGCTGAATACATCACTTTTAGTATATTCTCTAAATTCTCGCCCTCTTTTGCTACTATACTTTTAAACTCCTTTTCTTCATTTTTTTCTTCCTTAGAGAACTCCAAATGCTTATAAAGCTCGCTCATAGTATCTATAGCTCCATTACTTGTACCTGCTCCAAAAAGAAAATTCACATTCTTTAAATTGAAGAACTCACGGAGTTTTGTCTTTATCAATTCTACTTTCTTATCTGTAGAATCTATATCAGGCTGCCCTGCAAACAGGTTTGTCAACCCTTGAGTTGCAATAATATTATCTTGTTTCATACACGCTCCTTCACTTTTTTCAAAATAGTAACATAGAAGCATTGTCCTTATGCTCCATCTTTATGCGGGTAAGGAATTCTACTCTACTTACTAAATGATAATTCAACTAAATGCATTTCCTATTTAAGAGAATTACACTTCAGCTCTTTACAGATTACCTTTCCCATCAACTTCTCTATATCGAAGAAGGTCATGGGGTCGTTGTAATCAATCTCCGAAATGGTGTTGTCCATATCATTAACGGCATAGCCTATCCATTCAATGGATTCTTCAAGGTCTCTCATATTGATTCGAGAATAAGTTTCCTCGAAACGATCAAGGAAGAAGGATACCACATTGGGATGCTTCGTCAAGTATTGGTGAAAGGCCTTGCAGACCTGGGCTTGCCCTTTGTAATTGAGCTTACGAATATCTTCAAACATCGGCATAGCACAGGAATAGGACTTTACTGAAGAAACCTTCTTCCCCATCTTCTTGCGTATCTCCTTTGCCTCAGGTATCGTATCATCGTAAATGTCTTGAAACTCTTCGGGGAGCATCGAGAGCATTCGCTCTAAAACTTCTTTATCTGCCATAAGACCCTATTTGTATAAATCTACATTGATATCGAAAGGTGAATCGAAATCTTTCAGCATTGCATGCTTCGTATCTTTCTCTGAGAGATTGGCATGTTCTGTTGGGATTTTCCAATCGATACCGAGGGTATCATCGAGGATACTGATGCCACCATCTGCCTCTAGGTGATAGAAGTTATCACACTTGTACTGGAAGACGGCTGTTTCTGAGAGAACGGCGAAACCATGAGCAAAGCCCTTTGGGATGAAGAACTGAACATGATTGTCTTCTGTCAGCTCTACTGCCACATGCTTGCCATAAGTTGGCGAACCCTTGCGTATATCTACGGCGACATCGAGGACTCTACCCTTTACGCAGCGCACCAACTTGCTCTGTGTGTAAGGTGGTCGTTGGAAGTGCAGGCCTCGCATCACGCCATAGCTGCTCATAGACTCATTGTCCTGGCAGAAGTGAACACTGTGTCCCAAGATTGGGGCAACCTTCTCTTCAAACTCTCGCTCGCTGAAGCTCTCGAAGAAGTAACCACGAGAGTCGCGGAAGAGGCGTGGCTCTATAATGAGCACGCCTTCAATATCAGTTTTGATTATATTCATTGGTTTAATTTTTGTTCTTATAATAAGATGTTCGAAAACCTACCCGTCCCTTCTTAGCGTTAAAGAAGGAGTTTTTTCTACCTCTCCGTCTCTCCTGCAAGGAAAGATTTTTTCGAAAACCTACCCGTCCTTCCTTACCCTTAAGGAAGGCTCCACCTTTCTCACCAAGCCTCTCTTTCCTCAGGAACGAGAGGATGTAACCGCCCTCCGGTGCTCAGAACCGCTACGCTATAAGGTTGGCGGACCATCAAAGGTCTACGCCATATTATGCGGGATGGGACCGCCTTGGGATGTGATTTGCGTTTCTTGCGTCATCACTTGCTAGAGATTCCCGAAGGCTTTGACTGTTTCTTTGTTTTTCTTCTTAAAAGATTTTTCCAAATTTTGATTCGGCTTCATCTTTACTCATTAATTTCAATTTAGGTCTAGCCTCTATTTGGGAATAGGAATTTATCATATCTTTTAATGTTTTATCCCATATTTTCTTAGAAACTAGAAATTTACCTTTTTGAAATAAAGATTGATGATTCACGAATGGGCGAACAAAAGGGATTATTATTGTAAACAAGCCAAAGCAGATTTTCATGATAGGATTCAAATCCCATAATACTCCCATACACGCCAATGTGAGAATAACAAGATAAATAAGAACACATATCAATGCATTTTTCTGTTTGATATACATTTGATGCTTTATCCATTTCATTTTTCTGTTTTTATATTCATCAACATTACGCTTATGTTCTCCTATTCTTTGCTTATTTTCACTATCTAGATAGCTTTGAATCGCTCGTGATGCTATTTCTTTGTTAACAGCAGCCTTAGCATCAGACATCGCTATTTTTTCTTTCGCCTGCTGTTTCTCGAATTCATTTTTTGCAATATAAGCATCAATATCTTTTGATTTTATGAAATTTAAATACGTTTCCTGATTAGCAGAATCTAAATCCTCAGGTTTTACCGAATGGAAATGTAACCCAGCCAAGGCAGCCTTTTTCTTTTCCAAATTGAAATTACCATTCTTATCTTCTTGAATAAGTTTTTTAAACTTTTGAGCAATAGACTCACTTACACTTGCAGACATAACAATCTGAGCTTTTGTCAGAATATCAAGGGATTTAAGTTTCATATTTGAAGCCATACCTTTATCCGCTATAAGCCAAAATCTATTGGTTAAGAAATCTAGTCCAGTAGCTAGCGGAACATTTCCTTCATTACGTATATCCTCATCAAAAGCAAGTTTGAATGTCAAACTATTACCTGTAAGAAGAATATGCCCAACATTTCTAAAAATATTCTGCGCTTTACCTCCGCGTTTGATATTGATATAATTGAGCAGGCGCAACTTACTCATAACATTGTCCTCGGTAACGGTATCATCTGTTATAAACTTTTTATGTTCAATTGTCAATTCAAAATTATCTTTATCATAATAGTTTTCCTGATGATCAAGCAAAATTTCATGTTCTGTCAAGTCATTAAAAAAATCAGTCTCCATCTCTTTTACATCACTTGCAGTTTCACAACTATCTACTATATATTTCATGGCCGTTTTTGATGGGTCAAGTTGTTTTTGACCAAGTACTATATCTTCGGCAATAGCAAAATAGTCTTCAATTTCTTTACGAGTTTCGCTGAAGTAGTATAATGAAATTAACTTTTTACGAGACCGCCTATTAATATCTGCGACTAATTTATAAAAATCTTCATAAAGCATCTTAAACAACGCACCATTATACCCAGCCCTATGAAATAAAATTTCGGTCTCAAGATAAATATTCAGTTTGGTATCAATGCCATCAATTTTATCGAAATTTGTATTGTAGCTCAAGCCTACAAATATTACAACACCTAACCGAATTTGATTCAACTGTTCCGAAAAACCTATATCATCAGAATGTTTTATTATAAAGCTACTAATGTCATTTTTAAAATCAACCTCAGAGTTTTCATCTATAACGTATGAACAAAATGAATTGTACAGGGTATCTTTCTCCGTTTCTGTCAAAAAAACATTCTCCTCCGTTTCTACATATTGGAGAAGTGATTCAAAAATAACTTTATTTTTATTTTTGTTGTCTTTTTCTAGAGAAGAAACAGCATCTTTGTCCATCAACTCCTTAAAAGTACCCTGATATGTGTAGAACCCATTATCACATTCCAAGAACTTAAGCCTCTTAAGAGACGTTTTAACCACTGCATTTGGCAAATTAAAGCCATACACATCCTTCAGTTTATTACAAAACTCCTGAAGATTAAAAGCATGTAGCTTTTGGTCATATATCAACTGCTGAGAAAAACTTGCAATAACCGAATAAAGATCTTTCTTTTCATCATACAAAGTTTTAAATATAGCCAACGAAGCCATACATTTTCTTGTATCTGATATTCTATCCATTCCCTTAACTTTTAAAGTAACGTCAATGCCTGAGCAACTAATGGAACGACCTGATTAGTTGCGATATTTGCCGCAATGCCTGTGGCAATACCTCCTAGTGCATTAAATGCCATTTTTAGCGTTTTTTTGCACCAATTGGGCTTGCTAATTTCATCATTGATAGTTACCAAAGTCTCATGTAAGTCTTCATTATCAATAGAAGAAACAATGTCAGATAACTTGCCTACAATTTCCTGCATTTCTTCTCTGATTTTAGGAGAAACTGTCATATTTGTAGAATTGCCAGAAACATCACCTGTTTGAATTGAACCAGAACCCATATTAGCTATGGTTGCATTTACGAATGTATTATTCATTATTTCACTGCTGTCCCGTTTAGAAATCATCGGGCCTGAAAAGGCTAGGATATAGCCAATCCTCCGTCTCTTCTGTTGGAACAGCTTTGTTAAACAATTCATTTAAAGGAGTCTTGTCCGTAAGGAATAGACCCACGTTCTTTGAAATAGTGTGTAGCGATTGATCTATGTGCATCACTTTCTTTGCATAAGCTAAAAGCAAGTATGTGCATATGGCAATCCAGATTTGCAGATATATGGCATTCTCGGAAGTTCCATAAAAGGATTTGATGTGAAGGTGTTGCTTAATCCATTTAAAGTAAAGTTCCACGTTCCATCTTTCCCTATATAATTCAGATATGGTAAGCGCTTCATATTCCATGTTGTTTGTGAGAAACCTATACACCTTA
>ERZ779643.1073-NODE-1073-length-20033-cov-5.084343_pt1 | contig 20033 bp, 15 predicted proteins | sample MGYA00511564_ERZ779643 | MGnify/ENA primary metagenome ERZ779643 (study PRJEB29588, sample SAMEA2147114) | human gut metagenome | biome: human gut; feature: human-associated habitat; material: faeces | place: Denmark | collected 2008/2010 ... | reverse complement strand
ATTAAAGATAATGATATATCTGGAAGCTTCTTACCTAAGAAGAAGGTAAAGGAAGAAGAAAGCAAGCCTCTTAATGGTAATGATGTAATACTTCCAAGGTCATCATACAAAGAACCAAGCAATGGTGCTATTACTATTATCAATGTTCTTGTTGGTATTGTTATTGGTGCAGCACTTATATGGTTCCTTGTTATGCCATCAAGATATAAAGGCATAACAGAAGAGTATAACAGAAACCTGGCTGATTATAGCGAGAAGCTGTCATCAGGTAATGTAGAGCTTAATAGTCTGGAAAATGAGCTTAAGACAGTTAAGGCAGACAAAGAAGCACTCCAGGAACAGTTAAGTAAGGTAAATGGCACAGAAGGCGGTAACAAGCTTCTGATATCAGTTATAGAAGCTGCTAATGAATATATAGCAAATAACCGTACAGCGGCAGCAGAGAAGATAGTGGATATAGATGTAAGTGCGCTTCCATCTGATTCAGCTAAATCCCTGTATAATACCTGCTGTAAAGAAGATAAATAGCAACTTTTTCATGAATCAGTGTACTTGTTTATTGTTTAGGTCGCGAAGATAGGGATTAATACGGAAGACGCAATAATAAGAATCCGTGATTTATAATGTCGGGCAGCATAAAAAACGGATAAGCATTCGAATGTTCTTCGAAGCCTATCCGTTTCAAAATGGATGCCTGTCGGATTTTATACCGGCAAGCGGATATTTCAGAATCTCCAACCGAGGTTGATCTGCAGGACGCCATTACGGGATTTCTCCCCATCCCAATTCATGGAGTTGCCATTTAATGTGATGTCGCCATCGGATAAGGTATTGGTGAATCCTATATTATAGTTCATTGAAACCAGCAAGCCTAAATCGAATTGATAGCCGACGCCGATTCCTAGTGCGAAATCAAATGTTTTGAATGCATCTTTCGAATTGACCGAAATGTCAGTACCGTTATAAGAAGCGCTTGCTTTAGAACGGGCTAAGAAACCGAATTGTGGTCCCGCAAATGCATAAAAGCCATTGTATAGATAGGCTTTTGCATAGATAGGAATGTTTATGTAATCGTTTTTGATTTTGCCGGAGATTCCGCCTTCTGATTCTTTCACTCCTTGCATGGAATAATAGATTCCCGGCTCGACGGAAAATTGCGGATTGATAGGAAACTCGGCGGCAACCCCGACGTTCAACCCAGGCTTCATACTTCCGTCACTATTTGTCATATTGGCAAGGTTCAATCCGATCTTCGGTAAGAAATGGAAATCCTGTGCACTGACCTGAAACGCCACGAACATCAACAATAATAAAGCAATCTTTTTCATAATGGATAATATTTAAATGAGTAATAGATAAACCTTTCATAAATTAAAAAAGTTGCGCTATATTATTATAACGCAACTTCTTATCCAAATATTATTTCTTATGCTCTTCTATCCACTTCCGTGCGTTCACGAAACCTTCGATCCACGGAGTGACTTCGTCACTGTTTCGTCGGTCTTCAGGATAGTAACCGCATTGCCATGGGAACATCGCACGTTCCAGGTGAGGCATCATTGCCAGATGGCGTCCGTCGGCTGAGCAGATAGCTGCAACGGCATAGTCAGAGCCGTTGGGGTTGCCCGGATATTCGGCATAGTTGTATTTTGCAACAACATTATATTTGTCTTCGCCTTCGGGCAGATAGAACTTGCCTTCTCCGTGAGCCACCCAGATGCCCAGCTTGTTGCCGCTCAGCGAGCCGAACATTATGCTGTTGTTCTGCTGTATGTCAAGGCTGAGGAAGCTGCTCTCAAACTTGTGTGAGTTGTTGTGCAGCATCTTGGCCTTCTTCTCGTGCTCAGGATTGATGAGGTTGAGCTCAACCATCAGCTGGCAGCCGTTGCAGATGCCGAGCGACAGGGTGTCCTTGCGGGCATAGAACTTGTCGAGAGCCTCCTTAGCCTTCGGGTTGAAGAGGAATGCTCCTGCCCATCCCTTGGCAGAGCCCAACACGTCAGAGTTAGAGAAACCGCCGCAGAACACAATCATGTTGATGTCCTCGAGAGTCTCACGGCCGCTGATAAGGTCGGTCATCATCACGTCCTTAACGTCGAAGCCTGCAAGATAGAGCGAGTAAGCCATCTCGCGCTCGCCGTTGGTTCCCTTCTCACGTATGATGGCAGCCTTGATGCCTGTATGCTCGCGGCGGTCGGCCGAAATGCCATACTGCTCGAGCTTGCCTGTGAACGAGTCGTTGAACTTCATCTCCAGCGGCTGTTTCTTATAGTTGTCATGGCGGGCGTCGGCACATCCGTTCATGCTCTGGTCGCGGTCGAGCAGATATGAAGTCTTGTACCATACGTCACGCAGAGCGTCGATGTCAAATTCGTGGTTGAACGCACCCTTGGCAACCTTCAGCGTGCGTGTGCCTACAGCCGGCTTGCCTATCTTGGCGTAGCTTATGCTGTTGTTGTCCATTATGGTCTTGAACTCTTCAGCATCCTTGTCGGCAATCTGAACGATAACGCCGGGGTTCTCTGCCATAAGAATCTTAACCATGTCGTCGCCGCCAATCTCCTTCAGGTCGATGTCCATTCCGCCCTTGGTGTTGGCGAAGCACATCTCGAGAAGAGTGGTTATCATACCGCCGGCGCTGATGTCGTGACCTGCCATTACGAGGTCTTTCTTGATAAGCTCCTGAACGGTGTTGAACGCGTCGCGGAAGTATTCGGGATTCTTCACGGTAGGAACGTCGTCGCCTACCTTGCCGAGGCTCTGTGCAAAGGCACTTCCGCCCAGGCGCTGCTCGTCGAACGAGAAGTCGATGTGATAGATGCTTGAGTTTGCATCGTTGACAATAACGGGAGAAACCACCTTGCGTATGTCTGAAACCTCACCGCCGCTGCTGACGATAACTGTTCCCGGGCTGATAATCTTTGTTCCGTCGGGATACTGCTGACTCATTGAGAGAGAGTCTTTACCTGTAGGAACGTTCACCTTGATGTCGCAGCAGAAGTCTGACAGAGCCTTGACTGCGCTGTAAAGACGTGCATCCTCGCCTTCCTGTGAGCGGCAGGGCCACATCCAGTTAGCTGAGAGGCTTACGCTGTCGAGACCTTCCTCGAGCGGAGCCCATACGATGTTGGTGAGCGACTCGGCCACTGACAGCACGCTGCCTGCCTCGGGCGAAGCCAGACCTGCCTGAGGAGCGTGTCCGAGGGCTGTGGCTATACCCTTGCGTCCGCGATAGTCGAGAGCAACGACGCCGCAGTCAGACAGAGGCAACTGTATTTCGCCCTGGCACTGCTGGCGCGCAATCTTACCTGTAACGCTGCGGTCAACCTTATTTGTGAGCCAGTCTTTGCAGGCAACGGCCTCAAGCTGCAGCACGCGGCTGAGATACTCGTCGAGCTTGTCCTGGCTGTAAGTTACGTCTTCATAGTGGCGCTCTACGGTCTTGTCCACCATATATGTCTTTGGTGAATGACCGAACATCTGAGCAACGTCGAGGTCGAAAGGCTTAACGCCGTCGCCCTGAACGAACGAGAAGTGAGCGTCGCCTGTGGTCTCGCCTACCACATACAGCGGAGCACGCTCGCGCTCAGCTATCTTGCGCACGTGTTCAATATGTTTTTCGTCAATGAGCAGACCCATGCGCTCCTGACTTTCGTTTGCTATAATCTCCTTGCTCGACAAGGTCTTGTCGCCTATAGGCAGCTTGGTCATGTCTATCTGACCTCCGCACTCCTCAACGAGCTCTGACAAGCAGTTGACGTGTCCTGCCGAACCGTGGTCGTGGATGCTGACAACCGGGTTTACATCTTCCTCGCACAAGGCACGTACAAGGTTGTAAGCACGCTTCTGCATCTCGGGGTTGGCACGCTGAACGGCGTTAAGCTCAATGCCGTTGCTGTAGCGGCCGGTGTCAACAGAAGAAACGCTTCCGCCGCCGAGACCGATGCGATAGTTGTCGCCACCTACAACGACAACCTTGTTGCCCTTCTGCGGCTCCTTCTTCAGGCAGTCGCGCTTTGTGCCGTAGCCGACGCCGCCGGCAAGCATGATAACCTTGTCGTAAGCATATTTCTCGTCGCCTTCCTTATGCTCGAACGTAAGCACAGAACCGGTGATCAGCGGCTGACCGAACTTGTTGCCGAAGTCTGACGCACCGTTAGAAGCCTTGATAAGAATCTGCTCAGGTGTCTGATACAGCCATTTGCGCACGGGCAGGATGTCCTCCCAGTCGCGTCCGCCGTTGATGCGCGGATAAGAAGTCATGTAAACGGCTGTTCCGGCGATAGGCCATGAACCTACGCCACCGCCCATACGGTCGCGAATCTCACCGCCCGTACCTGTAGCGGCACCGTTAAACGGCTCTACTGTTGTGGGGAAGTTGTGTGTCTCGGCCTTCAGAGAGATAACGCTCTCGATATCCTTTACACGGAAATAGTCAGATGTTGACTGGTCTTCCGGGGCAAACTGCTCGATGACAGGGCCCTGAGAGAAAGCCACGTTATCCTTGTATGCACTCAGAATCTTGTGAGGATTCTCCTTTGTCGTCTTCTTGATCATGTTGAAGAGCGACGACTCCATCTCCTTGCCGTCGATGATGAACACACCGCCGAAAATCTTGTGGCGGCAGTGCTCTGAGTTGATCTGTGCAAAACCGAAAATCTCCGAGTCGGTCAGCGGGCGGCCGAGCTCTTTCTCAATCTTGTGCAAATACTCAATTTCTTCAGGCGACAGCGCCAGACCTTCCTGCTCGTTGTATTCCTCAAGGTTGTCAACGTGCTTGATAGGCTCCGGCTTGTGGTCAACAGTGAAGATGCTCTGGTCGAGTCCGTCGTACATGCGCTGCAGCATTGGGTCGTGGTCGGCATCCTTGCTGCTTACGGGGAAGTATTCCTCTATACGCGAAATGCCGTTCAGATTCATGTTTTGTGTAATCTCAACGGCATTTGTGCTCCAGGGGGTAATCATTTCGCGGCGCGGGCCTACGAAATATCCGCTGAGGCAGTTGTCTTCTACGAGTGTGGCATCGCCATAAAGCCAGCACAGTTCCTTTATTTCCTCGTTATTGAGCTGATGGTCAGCTTCGGTAGCAATAACGCTTTGTGATGGAGTTCTGAAAAAAAGAATCATATTTACGGTATATAATTGTTTGTTCTTGAAAGATATTCAGCTGCTCTCCTTGGCCGTCCGGCATAAAATATTTCGAGATGCAGCTTTTCTTGTGCAAAGATAATGCAAATCGAGGGCAGAATCATCAAGCTCGCTTGAACGTTATGCCGAGATGCAGCTTTTCTTGTGCAAAGACAATGCAAATCGAGAGCAGAATCGCCAAGCTTGCTTGAACGTTATGCCGAGATGCAGCTTTTCTTGTGCAAAGATAATGCAAATCGGGGGCAAGACAAAATAAATTCATTGATTTTTAATGGTTTTGGCTGTTTAATCATAACGCCGACATACCTTTCATACTATTGTTGCCGGCAACTGCTTTGCACGCATCGGCTGGGCACCGGCTAAATGTAAGCTTCTTTCAGACGCAAAGCAACGCCCGGCGATAAGTTATAAAGTGTTAACAATTTGTTGAAATTGCAATGCGAACGGTTTAAATTCATATATTTGCAGACAAATATGAACGACCGTTCGGTTTTGTTTGCCGTATATGGTCAACACGGTAAAAACACTTTAGAGAAAGACAGAGAATATTTATTGTTTAATTAAAAAAATTGAGTTATTATGAAAAACTTACAGAGAGTGCTTATGCTGACCCTCGCAGCCATAATGATTACGGCGTGCAGCAAGTCGGGGCTGAAAGATCTGACAGGGGTGAAAATGGACACGGAGAGTGCTGTTGAGAAAGCCAAGTCGATAGCAGCCGACAACATCAAGCCCGACCAGTGGAAGATAATCAGCGTGTCGTGGACCGAAGGCATGGGGCGCGACGAACTTTCTAACAACGTTTCTATTTTTACCTATGAGATGGTTGACAAAGACGGACGCGTGTGGAACCAGTCGTTCATGTCTGACCTGGGCTGGAAGGCAACAGAGCTTACTGACGCAGGATGGGAGAAATGGCACAAAAATCTCAACGCCAAAGACGTGCCTGCCATAGACATGGCCAACCTTAACCCTGCCGAGGTGATGAAGGACATTGAGGCTGCAAAGGCACTGATACCGGCCGAATTTGAGTTTAAGTCGATGGACAGCTACACGATGAACACATACGACGACCCGAAAGTTTCAATAAAACTCAACGTCATCGAGAAAGGTAAGGAGACCGTAAGCAATGCGGGACAGACCTCAACGGTGTTCTATGAACTCGACTTCAGAAAGAACGCCAAAGGAAAGATGGAGCTTGTAAAACCATAACAACACATACAGCCTTGCGGAAACTTGACAAAGAAGATGCCGCAAGGCTGTATTTTTTCCGGCAGACCACAATATAAAAAAAAATCTTGCCTCACAAAAACAAAGCCCATAAATTGTTCCGGCACAATAAAGACATCTGCTGCAGGCACTGCTTCTGATTACATGTTTGCCTTTTATTAATCTATCTGCAAACCAATTTATTGCTGCATCTTGTCCGGTTGTACATCATCCGGATAAACACGGAATATTATCGGTATGGTGTATCTTGCATCTATGCATTTTCCGTTACGCTTACCGGGATTCCAGCGCGGCATGCCTTTCACCACGTCAACGGCTACGCTGTCGAAAGCATCGTTAAGTTTCTTAACTACCTTAACATCGGCTATGCTGCCGTCTTTCCTGACTGTAAACGAAACTACGCAACGGCCTGCCGACCGGGAGTCGACCGTCAGGTTGCGCTTAACCATAATAGAGTCTACCGACGACTTGACATAATCTGCCATGGCATTAACGCCTCCCACAAACTGGGGCATAACTTCGTTTATCGCGCCAAACAATTGCCGGTCGTCTTTATCGGCAGACAAGCGCGGATCTGCCTTGCCGCTGTTGTGCATAACCTTGATTGTGTCAACATTTTCCGCAGCCGGATTACGGCTTGACACTTCCGCCGGCTGACAACCTGAGTGGCATGAGCCGCAGCCTTGCCCGGCTCCGACGTTGCTCTGTGCCGATGCCGTAAGCAGTCCGGCTGAAAGTCCTGCGAGCACTACTACCCTGCCTGCGGCACGGCGCATGTCGAGCTGACGCCAGAGAGCAGCCGCCTCGGCCTCGCATCGCGGACAAGTGCCGCTGCAGTCGCCTTCATAGCAACATTCCTCAGCAACATATTCTATACCATTCGCCTCGGCAATACGACGACGGATGTCTTTAAGTGTCCAGCAAATTTGTTTTCCTCGTGTCATGGTGTTTTATATTTAAATTTGTCAAAATGTTCAAAGCCCATATCCCTTAACCTAACTTCTGAACTTGCGCAGTCTGCATCGGTGTTATATCCGGGTATGAGCGGAAGCCGTATCACGCACCGCCCTGCCCTGCCGCCACCGGCTATAAGCGAGAGATTATCTATTACCTGCGCATTGTCGTGCCCCGTGTAGCGGCGGTAGATGTCGGCATCAAGGTCTTTCACGTCGATAAACCATGCGTCTACAACATCGGCTATGGCCTCAACATTGGCGGCTGCCACATTGAGCGAAGTCTCAACATTGATTTTCCACTGCGGTCCGCAAAGTTCTCTGAACCTTACGATAAAATCAGGATACAGCAGCGGTTCGCCGCCGCCGAAAGTTATTCCGCCGCCTGTGGCGAGGAAATAAAGCTCGTCTGCCCTGACTTCTTCATACAGCGTTTCGGGCGTATGCCACAAACACGGACTATCGTCTGCGCGGCACTGCGGATTGAGACAATAGCGACAACCGAGCCGGCAGCCGTGAAAGGCGGCAAGCGTGGTAACGCCGTTGCCGTCGGTCGCCATTCTATGACGCGACACACCGATAAACGGAACAAGCTGATCTTCGCTCATAACTTCACTTTTTTGGTCTTAGTCAAACGCCTGCACGCACTTCTCACCATAAATTCATCCTGCCGTATATGTGCCCTAACGTATGACATACACCAAGGATGACCATTATGCAAATATAATGATTTTAAAACAAACACGACCACAAATCTGTCATAAATAATATTTACGCCTGTGCGTCAGCATGCCGCAGCTATCAACAAGAAGCTGCTACCAAATAAAATAATTATATCTTTTTGCAGGACACGTATATTTTACAAATTTGCACATAAATTATTGACATGCGAACAAAATCAAAGTAAATACTGCTTTATGAGACGAATGAAATTATTAATCATTTTTAAGTCTGCTTATTTGTTTAAGCACAAATGTTTATGCGCAGGTACTTAATTCCGGCAGATTAATTTTATTGATTGTCAGCTGCGACCGACATAACCAAATATAATTTGCTTCTGCTCTCGCTTGCACGACAATTGCAAATCTGCCGGAACATTACTCTTGTTGCTACATATCCGTCGGTACGGGGTACTGAAAGAGAACTGATGCACTCAGTTTGTAGTTTTCCTGTCACAAGGATGTGCACAACCTGCGTCAAGGATATTTACAAAGCATTACAAGGATGTGAACGTCATGTTCAACGAACCAAAAAGTCATAGAAAGGAGTGTAGAGCCGGTCGTTCACCTCCAGATAGAGATAATTGTTCTTGAAGTCATAGAGTTGGTTGAAACGTTGCAGGAAGTTGTTGCCCAACACGCCGTCCATCGCGTCACTGGCCTGTACACCCGTTGTCACCGTAGAAAAGGCACCGGGTATGCGAGGCAAAGTCAGTGAATCTCCCAGTGTTACCGAATCGAAGTACACATTCTGAAGTTCATCGCCGTCCTTCACCGTACCGGCTATGCGCGAGATGGCGAATGGTTTCTGTGTGCCCAGCAGGCCGTTGCGACGGACGAAAGGTGTATTGAGATCGAACACACGGTCGGAACCGGTATCCACCTCTACCGACACCAGATAATCCACTCCGCCGACACGCACGCCGACCGGAACGACCGGCACTCCAGGCTCTCCAGGATCTCCAAGACGATAGTCCATCTTCAGCCTGACAGCCTTGTCCGATGCCGCCTTCTGCCCGTCGCCCAATTCATACAGGAAGATGGATTTCCGCCGATAATCAATACGGACATCAAAGTTCCTCAGATAAGACAACCCCAGCACACCGTCCCAGGCATCGGGCGGATAAGGAATAGCTATCAGTTGCAAGCCGGAAATGGCTCGGCTGCCCATCCTCACCACCTGAGAGGACTCTGTGGAAGGAATGGTTTCCACCGAATTGGCGCTACTGTTCTCCACACTTCCCGTAAAGGCAGCCAGCCCTTCGGTGCGCGGCGAATTGGAATTGAGCACCACATCCGTCGCTCCCGTGTCCAGCAGAAAGCGCAGGGGGCGGTCGTCCTGCCCGTTGATATAGACTGTCACATACAGACGGTTGTCGGCACCCAGTTCGAAAGGTATCGTGTCGACCGGAGATTTGCTAATCTGGGCATGCAGCTCAGGCAGACACAACAATGTGCACAAAACCAAAATTGCACTGATTCGTTTTATTCTCTTCATATTTGTGTTTTAAAAGTTGCATGCAAATATATACAAATTTCAATTCATGCAACAATTCTAATGTTATAAAAATACAAATACCAACAACAAAGCAACAATATGTAAAGGAAAACAGTCAAACTACAGATAAATGCAAACCAGAGCTAAAGCATTATCTATTTTATTAAAGAACCTTCGCTGCCACACAACACATACAAAGATTTTTCGCCGCGTTACTACTTGCGCAAATCAGCCGGAACAACAGCATGTTTAAGTGAAGAGTGAAGAAACATCGTTCGACGTTAGTCAATTCAAATGCTTTGTGGTGATACAAAATATTGTCTTAAAGCAACAAAGCTAATGTTCTGTCGGATTTGAAAGTGTTGTTGAGCGCAGCGAAAAATTTGACAGCATGAAATATAAGAACCAACAGTCAGCGAAGCTAATCTGTGATCCGCAACTCACACCAATTAATTAGAAATAGGAAGTAATCGGATTGCAAATCCTGATACTTAATTCCGGCAGATTACAAATCTGCCGGCACATTAGCCTTGTTGCTACATACCCGTCGGCACGGGGGCGCAATGTTCTGTCGGTCGGGACAATAAGCCACAAGAGTAATGTTCTGTCGGATATGCTATCCGACAGCATGAAATATGAGGATCTTTGATCCGCAAGTCATACCTATTAATTAAAAATAGGAAGCAATCGGATTGTAAATCCTTATATTCAATTCCGGCAGATTACAAATCTGCCGGCACATTAGCCTTGTTGCTACATGTCGTTGTTATTAAACCACAAAGCATATGACTTTAACTCCTTTAACTACTCTAACTCCTTTAACTACTAAAAATATAACCATTTAACGCCTCCAGAATCGCCATGCTCGTCACAGTTTCGTGGTTTGGCTCGAAAAATGGCGAAATTTGCGCATTTTTGTTAAGACGCTGATTTATAATGCTTTACACATTTTGCATGACAAAAACGCAATAGTTAAAAAATATTACTCGGCCACTTTTCACTCAAAACCGATAGGTTTACCAACCGTAAGTGGCCCTTTTGCATCACGAAAAACGGCATTTTGCGCCTTAAAATCCATGCTTTTACGTCATTTTTATGTATCAAAAGCAAACAGATGTTAATAGACTTGCTGTTTTGATGTCATATCTTTAACATCCGTTATACATTGATTTTCCAGATTGAAAAAATATTTTGTCCTGACTTTTTACGGCTTTTACGCTTTTTATAATGCCGGATAAATAAGATTTACGTACATTGACCATAATGATAAATGAGATGCAGCAGCAGTCAAAAAAAGCTCACAAGATATGACAAGAATTGGTATCTGTATTGGAACAACAATACATTCTATTCAGGCGCAAACGCCGCATAAGATTTGCATACATGGGGGAAACCGGGCAATAACAACAGCATCCCCCATGATTAAATTCGCAGATGCTTACCAATATCTACATGCAAGAAAAATGTTTACTCTGATGTCGTCGTTCTTCATATCTTCATCAATTGACATACTAAGTTTCACCATTTCAGCATTCTTAAATTTATAGCTTTCACAATCATCATCCGTCACTTTATCATACAGCACAACACGCAAGATGTTACTTATATTGCCGAAACGTTCAAATGCCTTAATGCTTGGATAACATATCTCGCATACCATGCCCGATATGTCGGCTATTGACGCGTATCTTGCAGGAAGCAATTTGTCAAAGTGTTTAAGTCTGTCCTTTATATAATCCATATCGCCTGTCAGAGTAACAAAGTCGATAATCTTGTCTTTTGCCAGGCGCATGAGGCAATCTACGTCAGAGACGCCAAAATCTAATATAGAATTCACCGTCGGCAGGCGTACAAACGCCCGTGCCATGTCGAAAAGCATATCGTCGGCACGCTTATAGAGAGAAGAAACAGAAGTGGCGTCAATGTTCTCATAGTCAACCACCATTACGCCGTCGACAAAAGGCTTTAGCTCTTTAATTCTTTTCTTTGCCCTTTCGCGCTTATCTTTTCCCTCAAGATGGTGAGGAAGAGCTGCAATAAGCATTTTGCCTGCATAAGTATTGCGCTTTGTCTCCTTAAGAAATATCTTTGCGCAGCTCTCGCCTGTAGCACCGCCAAGGCATACTACATATACAACCATCACCGGCACCGAAATAATTTTATTGACTACAGGCAACAACTTGCGGCTTGCAAACATCGCAGTAATATTATCCTTGCCGCTGCCAAGGCCGTCGTCACCGATAAGGTATTTCTCGGCAGACGAAACGTTATCTATCTCCTGGCTGTTCATCCCAAATACACACATCCGTGTATCACGCATCCTGCACCCCGCCAGCCTGTCAACGACACGTCCTGCCGCACCTCCTAAACCCAAAACAGCCACACGATAATACGGATTATGAGGAAAATCAATAACTGATTTATCAGCATCTTCAACTTTCATACGCATAAACTTTTAAATGTTATCATGGCGCAAAGATATACGGAAGGGTGTGCAAAAGTGAAGCAGAGAATATATTTGTTCTTAACAGATAAACATCTGACAAACAAAAATTTATCAATAAATGATTTACAGACAAGAATAGACATAGGCACCACAATACTATATGTTGCTCACCAATCAGAACTCTATACTAATTTTTGGTAAGACTTTAAAGTAACACTTATAACGATTTATTTGTCACCCCACAAGGCATTACATAACGACAGCATTCCGAAAGATTAATTTAACAATGACTTGTCAGTGTTTACATGCAATGAACATATTTATCCTGATGTCGTCGCTCTTCATCTCTTTATCAAGTGATATACTAAATGCCACCATATCAACTTTTTCACTTTCAACAATCTCCTCACCGAAAGAACATGTCAACGCATCAGGCAAAAACTCACCTATATTTTTGAAACGTTCAAATTCGTCAAGGTTTGCAAAACACTCCTCAAATATCATATCCGATATGTCGGCTATTGACGCGTATCTTGCAGGAAGCAATTTGTCAAAGTGTTTGAGTCTCTCCTTTATATAATCAATATTGCCTGTCAGAGTAACAAAGTCGATAATCTTGTCTTTTGCCAGGCGCATGAGAGTTCTTGTGTCATTCAGGTCAAAACACAATATAGAAGTCACCGTCGACAGGCGTACAAATGCCCGTGTCATGTCTACAAGCATATCGTCGGCACGCTTATAGAGAGAAGAAATAGAAGTGGTGTCAATGTTCTCATAGTCAATAACCATTACGCCGTCTACATAATGCTTGAGTTCTTCAAGCATTCTCTCAGCCCTTTCGCGCTTATCTTCTCCTTCAAGATGGTGAGGAAGAGTGGCAATGAGCATTCTGGCCTTGACTGCGCTGCTTTGTGTCTCCATAAGAAACGTTTTTGCGCAGCTCTCGCCTGTAGCACCTCCAAGGCATACCACATACACAGCCATCACCGGCACCGAAAGGATTTCATTGACAACAGGCAGCAACTCGCGGCTTGCTTCCATCGCATTAACATAGTCCTTGCCGCTGCCAAGTCCGTCATTACCGATAAGGTATTTCTCGGCAAACGAAACATCACCTATCTCTTGGCTGTTCATCCCAAATACGCACATTCTCGTCTTACTCATTCCGCGCCCTGCCAGCCTGTCAACAACACGTCCTGCCGCACCTCCTACGCCAAAAACAGCCGCATAATAATCTGGATCGGGAGGAAAATCAATAACTAATTTATCAGCATCTTTAACTTTCATACGCATAAACTTTTAAATGTTATCATGGCACAAAGATATACGAAAGGGTGTGCAAAAGTAAAGCAGAAGGAGCAAACAAATATATTGATACTTTCAGCTGTCTTATTGTTTTATATTCTCGCCTTGCCGATGATATGTCATGACATAGCACGCAATACCTACAAAAGACAAGAGAAATAATCTATTTAGGTTAAAAGAATAAAAAAACAATGCTATGCCTTGATTTTTCACAGGCAGAAGAGTAACTTTGCGATATAACATAAAAACACAAGAATATGAAAAACAAATTTTTATGGATTGGGCATCATAATAAAAAGCCTGCACGGCATACACAAGCAACGAACAACATCATGTAACCACATTTTTTTTAAATAAGCTATGGAAAACGTATGGAAGATAGGCTCGCGCTGGAGCGACGACGGTACGCGAGACTCAAGCATAATTTCGATATTCAGAAGGAGCAATGTTGTTTTCTTAGGACATAAAAACTGTATAGAACGTTTTAAGAATGAAGTAAAGAAGGGCGACTATTTTGCTATTGCCGACGGTCTGTTTGTTCAATCGGTGGCTAAAGCTACATCAGACCCGATACAATTAAAGGAACTGATAAAGCAAAACACCATTAAAGTTAAGGAGGGTGAACCGTTCGACCTGGAAGACGACTGGGGATATGGAGTTAAGGTAAAGATAGTGGACTTACCTAAAGACCAAATGTTCGATTATAAAAGAGGTTGTTTCTTTAAAGCAAACTCTATAGCTGAAAAAGTGAAAAAACTATTTAACGAAAAATTGGAACACAGAATGGACATAACGGCAAAGACGTGCAGGATAAAAGGCAAGCAAGGAGAATGTAACGGCAAAGAATCTATTATTAACGGCCGTACAAGATACGTGATACCCGTTTATCAAAGAGAATATTCGTGGGGATACGAGCAGATAACAAGGTTTGTTGACGACATATTCAAAGGCTTCTGGGGCGTGGACAGAAAGATAATAAAAGAGCCTTTATTTATTGGAACCATGCAGCTTTCGTATGAAAAATATATCAATGAAAACGAATGTGAACAAGATGTCATTGACGGGCAGCAAAGACTCAGTACGATTATATGCATGCTGAAATATCTGCAACTGAAATATCCGTCGGCAGAAGCGTTAAAGCAGATTGGAAGTCTTGACTGGATAGAGACACGAGTAAACAACGGCAAAGAGGAAGAATATCTTAACGCCATGCTGTCGTTGGATTGCCTAAACAATACTAACCTTGACACAGAGCAGAACAACTATATCAAAAGCATTGCCGTCATAGACGAATGTTTTAAAGAAATGACTACGGACAATGAAGGAAATCAGCTTGCAGAATTCTCTGAGAATATAGATTCGTTTGTTGAATATATCTTAAACGACATATTGTTTGTGGTTATCGAAACCGTGGCAGGATTATCCAAGACCATTCAGATATTCAACACAATTAACACAGCCGGTCTTGACCTTAACGGTGATGACTTGTTTAAGGTGCGCCTGTATGAATATCTGCACGACATAAAAAACCTTGGTGAAGAAACTTTTAATGAGATTGGCGAAATATACAAGAATGTGAAAATCAGAAACGACAAATGGAGAAAAACACATAACTGGGATTTGATTGACATCAGACTGGTGCGGTCGATTTATAAAGAATACATCATCTCGAAATACAAACTGCCGACAAGCCTTTACGCTAAAGCCACCGACACATTCTTTGACGAACTGTTTGACGTCTTGCTCAACGTACAAGGACATAATGACATGACAGGAGTTGAACGTGTGGAGCTGTCTTTGGAAGATTTATGGAATATTATAGAGGTTGCATGTCTTTGGAGGGGAAGCGACTTTAGAAATAACGATGAATTTATTTCTTACACATTGACAGAACGCTCACGCTACAACCGCTACTTAAGCATTGCATACCAGATATTGCTTTCAAATAAGGATAAACAAAAAGAAGAAAGGCTTGATGAAGTTTACGGCGTATTACGCCTGCTATGCAGAATGTTCTTCTGCTGGAGCATAATGTATGCCCGGCAAGTAAACGAGATGCATTCATTTATGCGTAACATCTATAATAAGACAGCGGATTTCCAAAACAATAAAGAAGATATATTTTCATCGCTGACTAAAAAGATAAAGGAAAATGACAACAGGATGTTTAGAACTAACTGCATAGGCCAGCCTATAGCGGACAACAGGGTTTGGAAAGACCTAATTTGCCTGTTAAGCGATTATATAGATGAATCAGAAGTTGGAACAACGCTTGAAGAACTAAAAGAAAAATTTGAATGGGGCTATTATGACATTGAGCACATCCATGCCAACTGCAATGAGAAAGAGGGAACCGATATTGACGGGGATTTACAAAACAGCATCGGCAACCTGATGCTGCTCGAATATGACATAAACAGATCTATAGGCAATCTGACTTTTAAGGAAAAGAAAGAACGCGGCAACAACAAGCTATGCTACAAAGACAGCCGCTTTGCCGTGGTGAAGAAAATAATGAAAAAAGAGAATTGGGGCAAAGAAGAAATAGAGGAACGCAGAAAAGAGGAAATAGAGAAAATATCGCGCTTCATATTCGAATGATATGAAAATATAATCAGACATAACGGAATTTTGCGTATTCCTTCTCATTTAATGTTCTGTCGGATATGCACGTATTGTTGAGCGCAGCGAAAAATTCGACAGCATCGAGAAACAACAAGACTAATGTTCTGGCGGATATGCTATCCGACAGCATCAAATATAAGGATCTGCGATCCGCGACTCATACCTATTAATCAAAAAAATAGGAAGTAATCGGATTGAAAAATCCTTATACTTAATTCCGGCAGATTGCAAATCAGCCGGCACAATAGCTTTGTTGGTATATATCAGGCGGCACGGCACATTAGCTTCGTTGCTACATACCCGGCGGCACGAAAATCTGATGCATACATTATTCCACGGCAGTATCTCTTACGAAAATTTACTGACAAAAGATAAAAAAGACAAGCCTGTGCCATGATTTGTCACAGGCTAAATTGTAACTTTGCAGCGTAACCTAAAAAAACAATAAATATATGGCAGCAAATATATTTGGACGATATGTATGGCTGATAGACATCCTGCGCAGGTATAAGCGCCTGACATTTAAGGAAATATGTTCGTTGTGGCAGAAAAGCGGACTAAGCTATGGCGAGGAACTGCCACTGAGGACATTCCATCGCCACCAGGATGCAATAAAGGACATCTTTGACGTGTATATAGAATGCGACAAGAAGGACGGATACAGATATTATATTGACGAGCCTGAAAGGCTTGAAAGCAACAACCTGTACAACTGGCTCATAAGTTCTTACTCTACGCTCAACCAGATAAAGGCCGACAGCAAGCTGGAGAACAGAATTATATTTGAGAACATACCGTCGGGACAGACATGGCTGACACATATCGCAGAAGCCATGCGCAACAACAGGGTGCTGAGCATAACATATCACGGATTCGGCAAGTCGGAATCAACGACATTCGACATAGAGCCTTACTGCCTTAAAGTGGCTCACCGCCGCTGGTATGTGCTGGCGCGAAGTCCCTATTATTCTGAAAGGAACAAGGAGAAAGGCATTAAGCCATACGATGTATTCCGGATATATGCCCTCGACAGGATAATGGATATAAAGGACACAGACAAGACGTTCACAATGAACAAAGACTTCGACGCGGCGAAATACTTTGAAGGCTGCTGCGGAGTGATTACGTCTGATGAGCCTTTACAAAGGATTGTGGTGCGTGCATACGACAACTTCGTAGATTATCTGCGTACGCTGCCGCTGCATGAGTCGCAGCGCGAACTCAGCAGCGACGAAGAGTCTACGCTGTTTGAATATCACCTCAAGCCTACGTTCGACTTCTATCAGCTGATACTTGCGCAGGCAAACCAGCTGGAGATAATAGAACCTGAAGCGGTGAGAGAGGAGATGCGCGGCCTTGCCCTGCACATACTGAAATTTTACGACAAGCCTTAACAGCCTAAAATCTATGCGCGGCAGGAAAGGGACGTCTATAATATAGCATGAAAATGAGACGGAATATCCCGACTTACCGCAGACATGTCATATAGTTTCGGCAGGATTGCAGCCTTATATCAAACAGACGGCAAGACTATGACAGGAAACTATAATTTAAATTTTCAGATGCCGGAACTTTAACTCAAGACCGAGTAGCAACCTACACAATAAACATTAAATATAAAAAATCAACAAAAGAAACGGGGCGCCGGCAAGGCGTCCCGTCATTCACGTTATTAGAAAGAGTCCATTCAGATATTTGACCGGTTTTGTATCATTCCCATACAATAGGCACGTTCTTCAGCTGAATATACTCGTTGATGGACGACGAGTTTCGGCCTCCGCCAAGATTCCACGGACCTTTAACAAGTACAAACGACGTAACCGTGGAAGGTACCTCACAGATAGTGGCAAACTTCAGTTTTACAGCCACATCGGGATTAAGGTTCTTCTTGTCGTCATAGTCGCAGCCAGCACCATACTCGTTGCCGTCGGCATCATAAGCCTTTGTAAGACCGGCTCCGCCGATAAGCGCATTCTGTATACTCAGGCTTACAGCCTTTACCTTAACATAAATGTCAACGCGGTTGGAGCCCTTGCTGCCCTTGGCCTCAACAAACTCCAGCGTGAAATACTTTGATCCGGGATTGCCCACCAACACACCCGAGGCTGACGGAAGATAGCTTACAGAAGGAGCATTCTGAGCTGTCGTGGTAGTGGAGGCTGTGCCGGTAGTAGTGGTTCCGGTAACTTCCTGCACGACGCCCTTAGCGGCTTCTTTCAGTTTCTTGAAAAACTGCGCATCGGCCTGCTGAGGTATTGCAAAGAGAGCTATTGCAGCAATGCAAACTGTTCTGATAATCTTTTTCATAACCAAAAAAATTTTTAATATTAAACAATCATTTCTATAAAATGCACTTAAGCTCGTAACTTCTAACTTTCGCCGTTCCTGCGTTCGGCAATCTTCCGGTTGGCACTGTCGCGTGCCGCCGAATTATGGTGCAGATGTCCGTCGTCATCGCGAAACACCGGTCCGGGAGACTTATGGTTGGCAAACTCGTCAACCATCGAGCTGCCCTTGCCCATTCCGTTTGTAAGTATAAAGAATATCGCGCCACAGGCAGCCACGGTTATAAGCACCTGGAAGAACAGCGCAATAAGGGCTACAAGGAACACAAACACAGCAAGGCAGACGGCAACGACACAGACTGCCGAGAACACGGTGAAGACAACGCCGTGCTTTATACCGACAGACATTATGTTGCGCACAAGCGACCATGCAAGTCCGGCTATGACGAGAATCCAGAAGGCTGTGGTGCCGATGCTGTTCTTCGTATCATCGGAAGCGCCGAAGATGTCTGCTCCGACAGATAGCACAAACACTACGGGAAACGTAAGCACAAAACAGATGAAAAGCAGTTTCATCGAGAGCGACTTGCCCATCATTTCCTCAAGTACGCCCTTAAACATGAATATCTGTCCTATCTGAAGCACCACAAACACTGCAAAGGGTATAATGCGGAACAGCTTTGACCAGAATCCGTACTCCTTTGACAGGCACCACCACATACAGTTGTTGCCCACTATGGCATAAATAAGAACCTCGAGGATAGTGGCGGCAAGCATGCAGCCGGCAGCCGTGAGTATAGGCAGGTTGCTTTTACTGCCGTTTCGCCCCTGAAACAACAGGGCTACGAAGCCGCCCAATACCAGCAGGAAGACAAACCAGTAAGGCAGAGTTGACGTTAACAGAATTTCTTTCATGGCATATAGATTATATTTAACTTATTACAGCGTGCAGGCACATCTGATGTCGTTTGCAACATTTACATAGACGAATGTATATTGTTTTTAATATTTTTTGCAAATATAACTACAAACATATATTTACACAATAACGGAAATCCGTGATTTTATGCACATAAAACCGTTATTCCGTCAACATTTAGCTAAGAAACAATACAAAAACAATATCAGGATATCATAAGCATGGCATAGCATGGCTTAAACCCCAATCGCTTTTTATGTTCAAATCCAAATATTTTAACTATTTTTTAAACAATTATGTAGACATTCTATATTCAGGATTGTAAAGTTTGTGATTTCTGGCCATGGAAGTAACAAGATGGATCAGTTTGTTCTTGACATTGTTAAGTGCGACCTGATTTTTCTTCCCCTCTTCCACAAGCCCCGAACAATATTTCGAAATGGTCTTGTTATATCTGATAGCAGCCAATGCAGCCTGCGTCAACATGGCCTTTATCTGCCAGTTGGCCATATAGTGTACATGGGGATCAGTATTTATGCTGGTACACGAAACCTTGCCAAATGGAGCTATGCCATAGTAACACGCTATCTTTCTTGCATCATAGTTGAACCTGCGGAAGTTGTAGGTATATACCATCAGACAGACCGCGTTCTGGAATCCCATGCCCAGCATGGAAGTTACAATGCGGTAAATCTCAGAGAGTTCATAGTTGGCCTCTATGAGCTCTGATATCCGCCTGCCCAACTTTTCTATCTCCTTGTTCAGTTCTGATACTATATGCCTGCCGCTCTGTGAGATTATTGTCTTTACGTGGGACTTCTCCATGAGGGTGTGTCAAAATTAAAAGGACTAACTCACACTAAATTGGACTTTGGTTGAATATCAAGAAGTTAGGCGTTTGCCTT
>ERZ779643.1067-NODE-1067-length-20150-cov-16.959990_pt1 | contig 20150 bp, 13 predicted proteins | sample MGYA00511564_ERZ779643 | MGnify/ENA primary metagenome ERZ779643 (study PRJEB29588, sample SAMEA2147114) | human gut metagenome | biome: human gut; feature: human-associated habitat; material: faeces | place: Denmark | collected 2008/2010 ... | reverse complement strand
TTTGAGTATTAATAACTTATTTAATAATCGTCTCGTTTTAACGGGACACTAGTGATTTTTTTTATTATTATTACTACTATTTTCTGGTTTACTTTTTACCTTAGATTCCTTCCAGCTGTGCATAGCGCGAAGTCTTCTTCGGGTTCCACGCATCTTTGTAAGAGGTGCGGAAGAACAGTTCCTGAAGATGTGCCGACAGTCGGGCAAAGCGCAGGAAGTAGCCTGTGTATGGCGACATGAGCGGCATGAACCGATAGAGGAACCAGGCGGTTTTCTTTCTTTCAGTTACCAGCAGCACCAGAATGAATGCCAGCTGCGACAGGCATACACGGATGAAGTAGCCCAGCAGCATCACATCCACGATATGGTTGTTGTAGGTGATGGCAAGCTGAATCATATACCACAGCCACAGGAAGTTGAATACGCAGTCGAACACCACGCTTTCCATATTCGACAACCAGTTGAGGATGCTCCAGTTCTTGGTAGGCAGCAGGATGTCGAGATGCTTTCGCAGACGGAATCTCACGAGCGATCTCGACCATCTGATGCGCTGATGATACAGTTTGTACCATTTGGTTGGCACATTGGTCATGCAGATGGCATCTTCGGCAAATTTCACCTTGTAGCCTGCCTTGCGGATCTTCTGCGTGATGTCTCCGTCGAGTCCCGGTCCGATGTCCCAGAATCCCACTTCCTTCAGTGTCTTGCGCTCGAAAGCGCCGAAGGCACCCGAAATGATGTGGTAGATACCCAGGTCGCTGGTTACGGTTCGGCCCACCTGTATTCGCTTCAGGTATTCGAATGCCTGGAGCGATGAGCAGATTGTCTCCTTGTAGTTTCTCACCTCGATGCAACCTCCCACGGCTTTCACCTCGTTGTCGAGGTAGAAGGGCAGAAGCACATTTTCCAGTGCGTCACGGTCGAGCGAAGAGTCGGCGTCGAGGCTTACGATGTATTTTCCCTGTGCCATGTTCGCTCCGTAGTTGGTGGCAGCAGCCTTGCCGCCACGGGTTTCCAATCTCAGGTAGTGCGTGATGAGTCCCGCACGGTAGAGGTCGGTGCATATCAGTTTGGTGTCGTCGTTGCTACCGTCATCCACCACGATGATTTCGTAGTGCCGGTAAGTCTGCTCATTCAGCGACTTCACCATCTTATAGATATTCTTGCCTTCGTTCTTACCCGGCACCAGGATGCTGATGAGCGGGTTTTCTCTATAGAGATAGAAGCGGGCAAGCTCCTTTTCCTTGTTTCGTTTGTTTCGGGTCATCAGCCGGTTGAAGATCACCAGATACTCCAGCAGGTAGTATCTTGGAACCTCGATGAAGAAGAGGAACCAATAGGTGTTGGCAATGCTCGCAAACGAGAGTGTGGCAATCCAGTCCCAGAAGCGGTTGATCGTATCTGCTATACTAAACATATCTTCAGTTTCCTTTCTTCTCTTATCTCAGTATGGTGAGTGCCAGGATGACGATGAGGACGAGAATACCGGCGATGGCGACGAGTATTCCTACCAGATCCTTGTAGAGTTTCACTCTCTTCAGTGCCTTGTCGGTTTCGTCTTCTTCCGGAGCGATGTCGAGTCGTTCTTTCTGCTGCTTCACGGTTTCTTCGTCTGTTATCGGATTCTCCGAATATGTGCAGTAGTCATCTGGAGTCAGCTCTATGAAGTTCATCTTGTCGAAGAAGTCATCATATTGTCCGCTCATTCCCTTGTGCTTGGTATTGAGTACACAGCAGATGATATCGTCGGGTTCTATCATATTGGATACCTTTCTGATAGCCTTCGACATCTCCCTGCTCAGGTGCTGCTGTGCTTCCATCTCAGACTTCTCGTCAAATGCCGTATAGGTAACGTAGAAGATGTTGTTGTTGTACGATACCTTGTGACTGTTGAAGAAACGGCAGAACTTTGCCTGTATGGCATCCTTGATCTTGATGGTCTCCTGTTTCGGGTTGAGAATCCAGATCTTGCCTACGATTACCGATATCTGATCATCGCGGTAGGTTTCCAGAAGCTGGCGGCGCAGACGGTTCTGCAGCAGACTATACTCCATATAGTTATCGTAAGTATTGGTCATGTTGCTGAAGAGCATTCCGCTCTGGGTCAGCGCACGGATACCTTCATCTGTAATCTCGTAATCCTCTACATCACGGGGAACCAGCGCATTCACCGGGTAGGTACTCTGGCAATAGCAGCAGGTTGACTTGGTGATAGGCGTGGTAAACGAATTCTCGCAGTCGTTGCAGGAATAGATCACTGCTGGTCGGTCGTAGTCCACACCGATGTGTCTCAGTCTCTTGTGGCACTTCGGGCAGATGAGCATGCCTCCCACATTGTATGCACTTTCCGGTGCCACGTTGGCACAGGAAAAGTGGTGGATGATGTTCTGGATCTTCAGATTCGAACTTCCGCACTTAGGGCAGCACTCCGTGTATAGCAGGTGACTGTGGTTGCACTTCGGGCAGAGATGTTCCTTGATGAGGTATTTGTGCTTGCGCAGTGCGCCATATTCCTCCAGCGTATCTATGAAGGAGAACATCTCGGCAAGATGAAACAGGCTTATGCTGTGATAGTACTCGAAGATAGGATTGATGTATCCCAATGACGATTTCTTCATGAGCCTGTTAGTCACGATTCTCTGGTCTCTGGAGAGCAGATACCTCAGGATGTTGGTGAAGAGCTGGTTAGGCTGAGTTGGGCGTACCACCTCCTGCTTGATGCCATATTTCTCCTTGGCAGCCTTGATCTTGTCAATGATCTCATATACTTTCTCATTGCTCATATCGCTGACATAGGCATCGATGATGTAGTCGATGATCTGATCCTTGCCGGATAGCGCCATATTGACGAATATCGGCTTGTAGCTGCATTTGTACGATAGGATAGGGCTGGCTCCAAACAGGATAGCATGGAACGCTCGCTCACTCTTCGTATTGATATATATGCAATCGAAGTAGTCGGACTGGATATCTGGTGTCGAGTCGATATCGACATAGCCGTCGATGGTGAGCACCATATCTCCACGTTTGTTTCTTTTAAGTCCAATCATTTCTTCTGGTTCTTTACTTTGGTTTGTCGGTCGAAATCAGCTTCGAACTTCTTACGAAATTTTGATTCTTGTCCACTGGGATGGTGTACATCGGCAGTGGTTTTGGATCGAGCATAGCGCTGATCTTGTTGATTCTCACTCTCACTGGCAGCTTGTTGCTCATCACCCATGCCGGAACTCTCTGGTTAGGGTTCAGGGTGAAGGCGGCAACCACTGCATTGGCATCATGCGAAAAGTTACTCTGCAGATGCTTCGGAATTTCCTCTACTCTCAGACCCACCATCTGTAACTTGGCTTTCAGTTCCAGATTATTGTTGATGATGACGTCTGCATCGTCAGGACTCTCCATATACTTCACCTTGTCGTTGGGCACGTAGATGATTACTCCCAGATGGCATGCAGCGTAGTCGGTATGCTGGATGGTCATGACTTCACCGCTCTTGAATACCAGTGTCTTGTCGCTTACATTGATCTTCGTGATGTAGGCATCGGCTGGAGCGCAGCAGTAGTGTATCAGTCCCTGGTTGTAGATGCTCTTGTTGCTGGAGTAGGGCATAGCGGCATTGTCGGTGCCGGCACCTCTTCTCGACATGAAGTTATAGGTGGTATTCTTTGCCTTGGCGTAGATTTCCACCTTGTTCGCCTGCTTTCTGAGTTCTTCTTCCACTTCGGCAATCTCTGCATCCAGGGCATTGCGCTTGGTGTTGTCGGTGAGTCCGTAGTAGATATCCGAACTCTCTGAAGCCTTCTGCTTTTTCAGTTCAGCCAGTCGTGTACGGAGCACCGGGATTTCTTCCCTTGCCAGCTGTGCCTGCACCTCCATGTCGTGCGTTTCCTTTACAGCCGTAGGCAGGATGTTGGGGTCATACTGGTTCACGATGTTTCCCAGCAGCACGTAGGAGTAGAGGGTATCACCCTTGTGTACCACTTCTCCCACCTCCTTGTTTACCTTGAGGATGTAGATGTCGTCAACTGCCGAGATGGGATTTTCATCAATGGTGATGTATCCGTCGTAGATGACCCATATCATTCTTGTGACGATATAGTATGCCGCCAGTACGATGACGAGCAGGAAGATCAGTGCGAAGATAATCTGCTGTCTTGCCAGTCGGTGGCTCTGCGACTTGAGCATGTCAGACATTGCCTGTTCCTGCGGCGTGCTATTAAATTGAAACTCATTCATAGTTCTATTTCCCTGAAGATAGTATTGTTGTCGTAGATGCTGACTGCCTTCTCGATATTGATGATGGCAAGTCCGCGGTTTAACATCAGCTTATACATTCTCTCCATGCTTTCGAGGAATCCCGTATATTCGTCCATTCGCATCAGGTAGTTGTACCCCTGCTTCTGGTTCTTGTAGGCAAATCTTCTCATGTCGATGTATTTGCCGGTCTGTTCTATATGGAACGCCTCTGTGGCGATGGCGTGGTTCAAATTCTCTATTCTCTTCAGCAGGATGCCTACCGACTGCTTGATTTCCTTGACGTCGGTGCTTCTGCTGTTTCTGATGATTTCCTTTTCTGTTTCGAGAGCCTTGCGCTTGCGTGGATTCTCGTTGTAGATCGGGATGGTGAACCGCACTCCGATATCACCGTTGTTGCTTATCTTGTTGTTGCTTTGCCAGTAGGATGACCATCTGGCGAAAGGCGTAATTCTTGTCGTCGATAAGTAATTAGCCAACTTGCTGTCGTTGTCGGCAATCTGTTCTTTTACCATCACGATTCTTGCGTCGATGCTTTCCTCGTCGATGTGGTGCCAGAGAGCTGTTGTATCTACCAGAATCCGGGTTGGCTTTATGCGGTAGATGGGCTTGTTGGAGATGTCGCGGTTGGAGCAGAGGATGGAGATATCGTATTCTGCTGCCAGTTTCTCGTTCATCACCTTCAGCATCTTGTCGTTGCTGATTCGGTCTTTCTCCAGCATGTATTGGTATGCCTCGTTCATGATATCGAGGTTGTCCAGTCGGTGGGCGATGATGGTACCGATGTAGAAGTTATATTGTTCGGTCAGCTCTTCAGCTGCCTTTTCATAGATGTCTGCTGTCATTCTCTTCTTGCTTTGCAGTCTGGAGAGTTCGTTAGCCAAAGCTACTTTGGCTTTCTTTTCCTTGCCCTGGTAGAACTTGCTATTGATGATGTTCCATCCCAGTTCTGCCTGGGTCTTTGCCTTGTATTGGGATACCTGTTCGGCGTCGTCGTTGTCGGCATCGAAGTAGGCATCGGGTCTGGCATACACCTGTCCGGTTACTTCCAGTCCGTTGTGTCTTGCTATTGCCAGTTGCTCGTGGGCTGTCTTGGCCCAGTAGAGCGAGTCTGTGTTTCTGATGTCAGCCGTGTGCTGACTGTTGAGTCCCAGGTTGATGACCGGGGATTTTACCCAGATAGGGTGGTTGAGTAGGGTATCGAGTTGTGCGAAGCGATTCTTGAAGTGCTTGAGTACATTTTCATTTTTCAGATTTTCATAAACGAGCATCTTCGGGCTGAATGCTTTCTTCTTTGTCTGTTGTTTCAGATTTTGAGCCATAACACCCCCTCCTCCAATATTTATCAGAAGAACAGCAGTTGTGTATAGTATCAATTTTCGCTTCATCTTTCTCTTATTTTAAACACTATGAATGCAGCTGCAAGCTGTTGCAGCTGCATTCAACCAGTGTCTTTTGAATTCTATTGCTCAATGATAATTATTATCTATTTCTTATGAATTGAACATATATCAGATTCCTTATTTAGTAAGAAACCTCAGGATCGGCATTCTTGAGTTGGAATACCTGCAGTCTGTTCTGACCGTAGGCTACGTAGATATAGCCATTATATTCTATAACATAGTTGGCAGAGTGGGCAAGGTTGCGGTGTGCAACCACCTTGTGAGTTTCCTTGTCGAGAACTACAAGTCCGAATCCGCCGTATGCGATATATACATACTTCTTTCCTACGTAGCAGCCATTGGCATGACCTTTATACTTTCCGGCATTTGCGCCCTCGCTGATGGTAGGGCTAGGCATCTGGTAGTGCCAGAGTTCATTGCCTTCCATATCGTAAACATACATACCGGCAGCACCGCGGCAAACGTAAATCTTGTTATCATCTACACGAACCACGTTCTTACCGTTGTTTGGTTCAATGGTGCTGATAGCGAAGCTGTTGATCGGGTTGCTGAGGTCTTCTGCCTTCTGGTCGAAGATTTCCACGGTAGCAGGGATAGCCTCTGTCTCGTTGGTTGCTTCTCTGTCCAGATAAACTGTAACGATCTTACCATTACCGATAGCTATGTGCTTTACCTTTCCTGGCTTGTTGATCTTGTCAAGCTCATTATAGGTATCTGCATTGTAAACCAGATAGCCCTTGGTGGTTGCAACGATCAGATGGTTGGTTTCATCGTTATAGACAACGCAGTTCTCATCATAACCCTTTTTCGCAAATTCTGCTGTTGCAGGATTCATCTGGATGAACTGCAATGGCTTCTCGTAGATCACGGTGTCCTTGCCATTGATGGTTGTTGTGATAGACTTTGATTGGTCTGCCAGCAGTTGATTGTCCTGGATAGGGAGGTATGCGAGCATAGCACCCTTCTTGAACGAACTTCCAGGTAAGTAAACCATGCGCTTGCCTGAATTGAGCTTCACTGCCAACAGATGGTTGAAGTCGAGGTCTTTCTGCTCATCGCAGAGATACTGCTCCAGTGTTACCTTGTTGTTTACTACAGGACTGAATACCTCAATACAGCCACCGTGTTGCTTATCACGGGTATGGTAAGACATATACAATCTGCCATTGAGTTCCTGTACGCAAGTAGCTGAGATGTCGTGATCGTGATTATAGTCAATACTTGAAATCAAGTCGAGTGTTGGCTCCTTTGCAGGCTCTTTGTCTGCATTGTATCCGTTAGGATTGCATTCAGTCTTCTTGATGACATAGTTCTTGGCTTCTGAATCATCCTTGAAGAGGATATTCGCATTATTGTTCCATACAATCGTTGTATTGTCATCTGTGATAGGAGTGGTATCCCCTTCTTTTCCGTAGATGACATTTGTATCTAAGATGATATGGGCATTACCTCCGGATGTGGAGAAAAGAGAGCAATCTACCGTCTTGGCTCCACCCGGATTCCAGTCACCCTGTTTTCCTGGTGCATTGTAATAGAAAGCATTTGCCTTGATCACGGCTACACCGTCCTTGTCTGGTAAGTCTGCCTTTCCTTGACCGTTGTTCAGATTGATGTAGTTTCCTTCGATGTCAACCATGCTCTGGTCTTGCAAGTGAAGGATAGCGCCTGAATCCTGCCTGTAGTTCTTTGCCTTCAGATACAAGATATAGAGGTTTGTACCATTGGTGGCGTTAACATCTCCATCTACCTTGAGGGCACAACCGCTATGGAGCATGGTTGTATTTTGAATCTTCACGCTGGTGGTTGTCATGATGTTGTTTACCCATGCTTGTGACTGGTTTGACATTTCGAACTTTCCTGTCAAAGTAGCATTGTCTGTTACATACAGTTGGGCATCTCCGCTCATGGTAACATTATCAGCAATGAGGGAGTTCTTGACAAAGAACAAAGAGGTTTTTCCGCCTTGTATGTTCAAATCGTGTCCTTTTACGTTTAAATCCCCGGCATTCTGATAGAATGTATTCTTGATGAGATATTTTTTCTGGTTTGCTGGAAATTCGACTTTGCCCCAGTTGGATACCTTAGTGTCTAAAAATACTTCATTGCTATTTCTCGCAATCAGTTTACCTCCGCTCAATACATTGATTGAGGCTCCTGAGCCGTAGGCAGTGCTATATTCCAATGTACCTTTTACATAGATGGTCATTCCTTCTATGTTGTAACCATCTGCTTTGAGGGTTTCACCAGCTGGTACAACATAGGTTTTTCCTGAATGACTGTTCCATTTTTCTTTTTCAATGGATGAAAGATTTGGAGTTCCTGCTGGAACTGCTGGCTCTGCTGCTTCTGCTCTAGTTGCCAGAGCTCTAGTTTTTGTAGTTGTGGTAGCGTATGCACCTTTATAGTTCCGTACTCTGGATGCCAGCTGGTCTGCATACTCTGTGGTTACGTTGGAACCAACGATAGTAGCAGCTTTACCGATAGGGTCTATGACAGAATCGTTGCCGGAATCGCTACAAGATGCCAAAAGCATTGCAGCAAATGAGAACGTTGCAAGTTTAATATTTATAGCTTTCATATTCATTTACTTAACATTTATCGTTAACATTCTTATTGAACGTATTTCTTGTTTCAGCTAGTCAACTTAGCTCTAATAAGGTGAATGTTCCCTCCCACTCGCAAGGAGTGGGAGAGAACAAGGATTATTTCTTTTATTCGTATTACTTCTTGGTATTTGTAAGCTTGAATACCTGTACACGGCTCTGACCGTATGCAACGAAGATGTTGTTGTTGTCATCTACTGTTACGAAGTTGGCAGACTTGCCGTTGTATGCCTTACGGTGGCAAACTTCTTTGCCATTCTTGTCGAGAACAACCAGACCGTATGAACCGCAAGCTACAAATACGTTGTTAGCTGTAACGTAAACTCCATTAGCGCAACCCTTCACATCACCCTGCTTGTCTGCATGTACTGGTGCCTTCATTGTTGGGCAATCGAAGAACTGGCTAACAGTACCATCGGCAGTAATTTTTGAGATACCATTCTCGCCCTTGCAGACGTAAATCTCACCTTTTGCTTCATCTACTGCAATCACCGCCTTGTTGCCCTTAGGAGAGATTGCACCGACATTATATGTTGCTGCAACGTCCTGCATTTCATTGTCGTTATATGCAGTCAGTGTGCCATCAACTGTCAATGCGTAGAGCTTGCCGTTTGCTGTAACAAGATACTTACCCTCTGTGCTACCCTCGTTCCACTTGTTCATCTTGGCATTGAAGATAGTGAAGCCCTTTGTGGTTGCAACAATGTGGTTGTCCTTGAAGTTAGCTACACAGTTGGCATCCATACCTTTGGTCTTTCTGTCGATAGCAGAAATCTTAATCTGGTTAGCGAATGTACCATCGCTGTTCAGTGAAATCTGTCCCATGAAAGGACCTACACCTGTTACATCATCAGCATGGCTCTTGTTTCCACTCTGGCTACCTGCTACCCAAAGGGTGTTACCATCTACCAGGATGTGGTTGTAGTCATTGGTTGCATTGTCTGATGCTACGCTCTGATCGATAGTCAATTTGTTGTTTGCCAAACTGATAGCCTCGATAGCTCCATTAGAAGCCTTGCCGTTTGTATGGTAAGCTACATAGAACTTGCTGTTTTCTCCTGGCTGGATGCAAGTAGCAGACATACCATTGTTTGGAGTCTTGTCCTCTGCAACCAAGTCAAGTTTTGGAGCAGCGATGATGGCGTTTGGATCACCTGCCCACTCGAAGCCGTAAGCCTTGTAGTCTGGACCATCTGCTTTCTCCTGCACACCCTTGCCATCAGTTGCCTTATCGTAGTCGAGATAAGAAGCGGCAATATCAAGATCCTCGAAAGTATTCTCCTTGGTTGCGCCTGTATAGCACTCTGTGAACTGGAGCAGGAAGGTTGCATTGTTTCCAGATGTTGCCAAAGCCTGAATCTGGTTGGCACCTGTGTTGGTGAACTTCTTAGCCTTGATAACAGCGATGGCGTTGTCATCGTTCAAGGTGATCTGACCAGCACTTGCGTTATCAGTTACGATATTGTTGGTGTAGATGTCGCTCTTGTTGTTGATATTAATCTGGCAGTTGCCCTTCAGGTTGAGAGTTGCATCCTTGGTATCGTTGGTAACGTTGATGTAGTCAGCTGTGATGCGTGAACCAGCCTCTGCGTTGAATACCTTTGAAGCCTTGATAGCTGATTTCTCGCTGGCAATCATCTCACCCTTTACGTTCAAAGTCGCTGTTCTCAAGAAACCGCCGAACTGCAAGGCACCATTTACGTTAACTGTTGTAGCGTTCATGATGTGCTTGGTTACGTTTACGGTAGCGCCTTCCTCGATGTTCAACTCAACAGCGTGGAGAGAACCGCCGATGTAGGCCTCAGAACCCTGCTTGAATGTAATGTTGTGCTTAGGAGTGATAATGGCCTTCTTGTCGTTCTTGTTATAAGGGTTGACAGAACCGATACCGCCACCATTATTTGTATATTTAGCGTACAGCTTACCTGCTACTGTGATATCTTTATCTACAATGATAGAACCGCCATCGTTGATGATGGTTGCGTCAGCAGGAATCTCCAAGGCACCTTTGCCCTTGTACTCCAATGTGGCACCGCCGTCAACGTAAATGGTACAGCCTGCAATAGAACTGTCGAATATCAACTTTGAACTACCCTTTACGAATATGGTAGTACCAGCGACTTTGTAACCGCTCATGTCGAGTGTTTTCTTACTGGTGATCAAATATGTCTTGCCGGCAGTCAGGTCTTCTGCTTCGCCGGTCAACTGTCTAGCATCCTTAGGAACAGCAGGAATGGCAACTTTGTCGGCAGAAGCAAATGCTCTTGTCTGAGTTGCTCTTGAGAAGAAGAACTTTCTGGCATTAGCTGTTGTGTTCTTGTAGTTTGAAACGCGAGCAGCGAGTTCTGCTGCAGAACTGCTTGTAAGATTTGCAGTGATAGTCTCTGCAACATCCACTTTAGGGTTTGTGCCATCTGTAGGGTCGCTAGAGCTGTCGCTACATGATGCGAAAACAAATGCCGCCAAACCGATGGCAGCAAGCTTGGAATTGATTACCTCCATTAATAGTTTTAATTTTATTATCTTTACTTCATTATTATCTTTACTTTTACTTAGTTTTTAAGTTCAGTTCGAAAAATCGCTTTAAAGTTCAGTTCGAATACTTATTTTTAAGTTCAGTTCGAATAATAAATGTTATTTAGCAGGTGGTTAGGGCAACTGCAAAGTGTGAATGCTATGCCATTACTCTTCTATCTGCAAATTCACGGCGCAAATATACTATAATTATTGCAAATAGAGTAGATTTGCGGGTTAAATATTCTTAAAACGGGAAATCTTTTGTGCTGAGTGCTATGGAGTTACCTTTTGTCGGCGGTAACGGAGTTGTGAAAAAGCCTAAAATACAGGTATGTTTCTTATGGTATCATATATGTTTCAAAAGGGAATACGGAAGAGGATGCTGTTTTCGGCACCTCTTTCGTTTTCTCCTTTTTAGTCTATTCTTCTTTGTTGGCAATGCCTATAGCCCATTCTGGAATTTCCTTCACGTATTCCTTGAATATTTTACCTTCTGTCATTCTGAAAAGAAGTTGAGCTTCTACACCGTCAATTGAGTTGTCATATACGTATGTACGGTCGGCGTATTGGGATGCTATTTCGCAATTGATGATGGATTTGGCATATCTTGAAATAATCTTTGTAATCGGTACATCGTGTCCACCTTTCATTACTCTAGTAGCAATTCTTGAAGCATTTATTGTTGGCGAGGAAGTTCCTACAAAAAAGAGACGAATAAAAAATCCTGCTTCTTTAGCTCTTTTGATAAAGTCAATTTTCTCGGCAGTGGACATTACTGTTTCGAAAATCATACTATGTTTATTGTTGAGGCATTCTTCTCTTTGAGCCTGGCAGTATTGGGCTGCTTTTAATACTGCATCTTGATTGTTCCAATCGCCAAACATATTTTGTGCAATATTGTCTGGGTTGATATAAATAGAATCTTCTAGCCATTCGTGGTGTAATACACGACTGGTTATTGTTGTCTTCCCAGAACCATTAGGTCCTGCTATGACAATTAAAACGGGTTTGTGTATTTTTGCCTCCATTAGTTCAAATTGAATTTTTGTCGTTGTTCTTTAGCCTGTTTTTGCATATTGGCAAAATAACTTCTGTAAGCTTCTTCGTTTTCTCTGTTGTATATTTCGGCAGCCTCGTGCATAATCTGAGCCAGCATTTCATCTGTTGGTTCTTCCATGCTTGTCAGCCTATAGCTATTTAATTCTTTTTCTGAAATCATAATTCTGATATTTTAAAATATGGCGCAAATATACGATTATTTTCTGAAACGTGCAAGAAAATCCTGTTTTTTTAGTAAAACTTGCATAATAAGGCATAAAAGACGTTTCAAAAGAGCCTTACTTGCTGTTCAAAAGAGCCTTACGTAACGTTCAATTAAGCCTAACGTAAACCTTAATTGAGGCTTAATTGGATGGTAAGTAAGGCTCTATTGTAAGACAATTGAGGCTCTATTGCAAGGCATTTGAGGCTCTATTGCAAGGCATTTAAGGCTCTATTGCAAGGCAATTGTGGCTCTTTTTGCAATCTTTTTGGGCTTTTTTGCAACCTTTCGGGTTTCTTTTGCGTCTAAGCATCAGAATATAGGAAATTTAAAATCGAAAGAGTATGAAAAGAATGAGTATTTGGGTTGCTTCGGCAACTTTGTTTCTTGCCTCTATGGGCATCTGTTCTTGCAGTATGGGTTCTACTACCTCTTCTGAAATGAGAGGAAGCCTGGAGTTTACGCAGGATGATTTGAGAGAAAAGCCTTTCAAGGCTATCGACGTGGATATGGTTGCCAGTGTCTATTATACACAGAACGACGGCGATGAATGCAGCGTTCGACTGGATTACTCTGCCATCAAGGATGCTGAGTTCGTTCAGAAACTCAAGGAGAAAATCAAGGTGGTGTATCGAGACGGCGAGGTGAAGATCGGTCTGACGGGAAGACTCAAGGTGCCTGCCAGCTGTAATTCTGAAAAAAACAGATTGAAGATTTATATCACCAGTCCAGATCTGGTGAAGATTACCCAGGAAGGGGTAGGGGCTTTCTATGCCAAGTCTATCAACAGCGACCGCCTGGAAATCGATAACGAAGGCGTAGGCTCTGTCAGCATCAATCAGATTCTTGCCAACAAGCTGGATGTTACCAACGAGGGTGTTGGCTCCGTCAGCATCGATCATGCCAAGGGCGACGTGATGAAGATTGACAACGAAGGTGTAGGCTCCGTAAAGGTTGGCAATGTGGCGATGGGCGACCTGAAGGTGGATAACGAGGGTGTAGGCTCCGTTACGCTCGATTTCTTCAAGGGCGGAAACCTGAAGATCAATAATGATGGCGTGGGTAAGGTGAGCGCCAAGGTTGACTGCCAGGTTCTGAATGTTGAACTGGATGGAGTAGGCGGTGTGCATCTGAGCGGTGTTACCGGCAAATATACCCGTCATAAGGATGGCGTTGGAAGCATCTCTGACGGAGGCCTGAAGGTCGGTAGATAATCGGGAGAATTTTTTAGAAAATGCAACCTTTGCACCCCATTACATACTTGTTATATTTTTCTTTTATATATTTTCTTTTTAATTAATATATATAATTAAAATAATGGGGTGCAAAGGTTGCATGGATTTGGGCAAGAGACGCTCTTTTTCAGAATCTCTTGCCTATATTTTCGGAGCTTTAGAAGTCCCACTTCACACCCAGGCAAGGGCGAACCTTTGCTCCATCGGTGCTACCGAAGTTATTGGTAATTTCTACCTCTCCACCCAGGCTCAGGTTCTCGCAGCCGAAGTGCTGACCTACGTTGTACCAGAGCTGAGGCTCGGTGATGAATACTGTGTGGCGGGTCTTAGCCTTGCCGTCGCCATCTACGGTTCCGTGGGTTTCCCACCAGAAATCAGCGAAGCCGTCAAACTTCAGTCCCTTTACGCCGAAAAGGTCGTTGCAGGTCCATACGGCTGTCAACTGCATCGGAACATTCTGATCGGTCTTGCGGATGGTCTTATAAAGAACGTCCAGATTCAGGGTGTTCTTGTAGCTAGCATCGTGAATCAGATACTCCACACCGAAGAGCCAGGCATTGTTGATAGGGTAGTTCTTGGTGATACCGCCATTGTACTCCACGTGCAGGCTCCAGTTTTTCATGCTGCTGTTCTTCCAGAAATTCAAGGCACGTGAAATCTCGGTATAGGTGCCGCCCTGTGCTACGTTTGGACTGTTAGGGTCCATCTTGTCGTAGTTGAAGTCGTGGTCAACGAAGAAGTAGGTGCTTCCCCATTTGTCCTGCTTGAACATCTCCAAGGTCAGGGTTACATACTTACGGTCGTTACCGAAATCATAAAGAATCTGTGCGTTGGTCTGTGCAAGAGTCTTGCTTGCTGGAAGCAATGCCAATGCCATCAGCAGGAGGCTTTTTAATTTTCTCATAACAATGTTTTCTTGTTTTTGATGATGAAGTTTAAAATATGATTTGAAACTAAAAACTCAAGTTCCGCAAGTAAGCCCCACACGCCCTGAAAGCCCTACACGCCCTGAAAGGGCAGAAGCTCCTAGCCCAGGGCATCGCCCTGGGTGTTTATGGACGCAAACCTGTCGCCCTGTAAGGGCAAAAGCTTTCAAATACCTGGCAATATACAAAGCTTTTGCCCTTACAGGGCGCCTTGCTGATTGCCATTATACCCAGGGCGATGCCCTGGGCTAGGAGCTTTTGGGCCTTCAGCCCGTACTTGAACCACATGCGAAACTTCAGTAAAAAAATAAAATATGATAAAAAAGACTGCGAACATGATACCCGCAGTCTTTTTTGTATATATATATCAAATTGAATTATCCTTTGCTTAGATATCAATCCAATCTTTTTCCTTTGCTTAGTAAGCGAAGAGAGGATAATCCTTCATGGTCTCGTTTACCTTCTCACGAACGCGGGCGATGACCTTCTCATCCTCTGGTGAATTCAATACTTCCTCGATGAGCTCTGCGATGAGATGCATCATATCCTCCTTGGCGCCACGGGTTGTCATGGCAGCTGTGCCCAGGCGGATACCTGAAGTCTGGAAGGCAGAACGTGAATCGAATGGAACCATGTTCTTGTTCACTGTGATGTCGGCTGCAACAAGCGCATTCTCAGCAACTTTACCTGTGAGGTCTGGATATTTGCTTCGGAGGTCAACGAGCATGGAGTGGTTGTCTGTACCACCACTTACGATGCTGAAGCCACGACCCATCAGATCGTCAGCGAGAACGGCTGCGTTCTTCTTCACCTGCATGGCATAATCCTTCCAGGATGGCTGCAGGTTCTCATTGAAGGCAACAGCCTTGGCAGCAATGACGTGCTCCAGCGGACCGCCCTGCTGACCAGGGAATACGGCAGAATTCAAGAGCATGCTCATCTTCTTTACCTCACCCTTCTTGGTGGTCAATCCCCATGGGTTGTCAAAATCCTTACCCATCAGGATGATACCGCCACGAGGACCACGGAGAGTCTTGTGGGTAGTAGAAGTAACGATGTGGGCATACTTCAATGGGTTGTCGAGCAGACTGGCTGCAATCAGACCAGCAGGATGAGCCATATCAATCATCAGGAGGGCACCCACCTCATCGGCAATCTTGCGCATGCGGGCATAATCCCACTCACGGCTGTAAGCACTACCACCACCGATAATCAGCTTAGGCTTGTGTTCCAGAGCCAGCTTCTCCATCTCGTCGTAATCCACACGACCCGTCTCCTTGTTCAGGTTGTAGCCGATAGGATTGTAGAGAATACCAGAAGTATTGACGTGGCTACCATGAGAAAGGTGACCGCCGTGATCGAGGTTCAATCCCATAAAAGTATCACCCGGTTTCAGTACGGCGAGCAAAACGGCAGCGTTAGCCTGAGCACCAGAGTGAGGCTGCACGTTGGCATACTCAGCACCAAAGACTTTCTTCACGCGTTCGATGGCAAGGTTCTCTACGATATCCACCACCTGGCATCCGCCATAGTAGCGCTTGCCAGGCAGACCCTCAGCATACTTGTTGGTAAGGTAAGAACCCATAGCGTTCATCACCTCGTCACTCACGAAATTCTCAGAAGCAATCAGCTCCATACCTTTCAGCTGACGCTGATGTTCTCTTTCGATTAAGTCGAAAATCTCTTGATCTTTAACCATTCTTATTTATTTTATGTGAATGATGCTACTTGCAAAGCTCAACATTGCCCAATTGCTGCTCCTTGTCGCAGTAATGGCAGCGTACGATACCGAGTACCTTATCTACGGTGTGGAAGAGGGTCTGCATAGGCTCGTTGTTGGTGATGCACTTAGGGTTGTTGCACTTCACGATGCCCTTGAGTGTATCTGGAGTCTCTACGGTCTTCTTCTCCACGATCTCGTAGTCCTTGATGATACTCAGTCCGATGTTAGGAGCCACCACAGAGAGGCGGTTGATTTCCTCATCGGTAAAGTACTTGTTGGCAACCTTGATGATGCCCTTCTTGCCGATCTTCTTGGAAGGCAAGTTGTAGCCGATGGTAACAGGAGTGTCCATCTTCTCCAACTGGAGCAGATTCACTACCTGATAGGTTTTCTCGGCTGGTATATGGTCGATTACGGTACCGTTCTCGATAGCCGCAACTACTAATTGACTTTTATTGTTTCCCATCTCTTTTTTTTTTTAAAATGTTGAGTGTTGAGTGTTGAATGTTGAGTGTTGAATGTTGAGTGAGGCTTGCGCCCTTGAGGCCCATGTTAAGTGTCCGTTAGGCAATTTAACATTCAACACTCAACATTCAACATTATTCAATTATGCTTTTGTCATTCTTCACATCCTCCAGTGTGATACCGAGGCAGTGGCAGAAGATAGCCTCACGTGCATAGAGACCATTCTGAGCCTGCTGGATGTAGTATGCATGTGGATCATCATCTACATCGTATGCAATCTCGTTGACACGTGGCAGTGGGTGCATGATCTTCATGTTCTCCTTTGCCTTGCAGAGCATGTCGCGCTTCAGGATATACACGTTCTTCACACGCTCGTACTCCATCAGGTCGCTGAAACGCTCCTTCTGTACACGGGTCATGTAGAGAATATCGGCGCCGGCAATCACATCCTCGTTGAAATCCTCGTGCTCCACGTACTTGATGTTGTGCTCCTTGCAGTAGAGTTTGTACTCTTCTGGCATGGCAAGCTCCTTAGGTGCGATGAAGTGGAAGGTAGGATTGAAGTGGCGCATAGCGGTGATAAGTGAGTGAACGGTGCGGCCATACTTGAGGTCACCCACAAGATAGATGTTCAAGTTCTCCAGGGTTCCCTGGGTCTTGAAGATAGAGTAGAGGTCGAGCAAGCACTGGGATGGATGCATGTGGGCACCATCACCGGCATTGACGATAGGCACTGGAGCTACCTCGCTGGCATACTGGGCTGCACCCTCGATGAAGTGGCGCATGGCGATGACGTCGGCGTAGTTGCTCACCATCAGAATGGTGTCCTTCAGCGTTTCGCCCTTGGTAGTGCTGGATGTCTTGGCATCAGAGAAGCCGATGACACGTGCGCCAAGGCGATTGGCAGCTGTCTGGAAACTGAGTTGGGTACGAGTAGATGGTTCGAAGAAAAGGGTCGCTACGACCTTTCCCTTCAACAACTCCCTGTTGGGATGTTTTTCAAACTCTTGCGCCATTTCGAGGAGGTACATGATTTTCTCCTTCGAGAGGTCGGCAATCGTCACAAAATTATGTTTTTCCATACGAATTTTGATTGAATGTTTTGAAATCGCCCCCAAAGTTACATATAATTTCTGATTTATGTGCGATATTTCAAAACTTTTATGTAATTTTGCACAAATAAATGAAGAAATAGAGATGAGAAAACATTTTATCTATACATTATGGGGCATTTTTGCCACTTTTGTCGTGTCGGCTATGCTGGCCTTCTTTGCCATCTGGAACGGATGGATCGGTTACATGCCGGACATCGAAGATTTGCAGAATCCTATCAGCAGATTCGCCACTCAGGTGTATTCGTCTGATGGAAAGGTGCTGGGTACATGGAACCTGAACAAGGAGAACCGTATCGTGATACCTTACAAGAAGATGTCACCTTATTTAATAAAGGCACTGGTTGCCACGGAGGATGAACGATTCTATGAGCATTCGGGCATCGACTTCCGTGCGCTCGGTCGTGCCATCGTGAAGCGTGGACTCCTGGGACAGACCAATGCCGGAGGTGGATCTACCATCACCCAGCAGCTTGCCAAGCAGCTCTATTCCGAAAAGGCATCGAGTACCCTGGAGCGACTGCTGCAGAAACCGATAGAGTGGGTCATCGCCATCAAGCTGGAGCGATACTATACCAAGCAGGAAATCCTGGCACTCTATCTCAACTACTTCGACTTCCTGCACAATGCCGTGGGTATCAAGACGGCGGCGAATACCTATTTTAATAAGGAACCGAAGGATCTTACCCTCACCGAGGCGGCTACGCTCATCGGTCTCTGCAAGAACCCTTCGCTCTTCAACCCTGTGCGCTATCCGGAGCGTGCCCGCGACAGACGAAACGTGGTGCTCTCGCAGATGGAGAAGGCGGGCTATCTGGATCATGCTGAATATAGCCAGTATTCGGCAGAACCGCTTACGCTCAATTTTCACCGTACTGACCATAAGGATGGTTCGGCTACCTACCTGCGCGAATATCTGCGCAAGTATCTGATGGCTACCCGTCCGGAAAAAAAGGATTATCCTTCCTGGAACTACGCTCAGTTTGTTACCGATTCTATCCTCTGGAACACCGATCCGCTGTATGGATGGTGCAACAAGAACTTTAAGAAGGATGGTTCGCCATACAATATCTACAGCGATGGGTTGAAGGTGTTTACCACCGTGGACAGCCGTATGCAGCGATATGCCGAAGAGGCTGTGTATCAGCACGTGGCACGCTATCTGCAGCCTGCCTTCAGCAAGGAGGTGGCACGCAAGCCTAGTTCGCCATACAGTGACAAGCTGAACCCTAAGCAGATCAAGGCTATCCTGAACCGGAGCGTTACCCAGTGTGAGCGCTACCGACAAATGAAGGAGGATGGATGCTCGGAGCTGGAGATTCACGATGCCTTCCGCAAGAAGATTCCGATGACCGTGTTTACCTATCACGGCGACATTGATACGCTGATGAGTCCGCTCGATTCCATCCGCTATTACAAGACCTTCCTGCGTAGCGGATTCATGAGTATGGATCCTAAGACGGGTGCCGTGAAGGCATACGTGGGTGGATTGGACTATACCCACTTCATGTATGATATGGTAAGCTTGGGAAGAAGACAGGTGGGTTCTACCATCAAGCCATTCCTCTACAGTCTGGCGATGGAGAACGGATTCTCGCCTTGCGATCTGGCGCCAAACCGACAGCAGACCTATATGGTGGCTGGCAGACCTTGGACACCACGCAATGCCAATCATTCGAGATACGGACAGATGGTTCCGCTGAGCTGGGGATTGGCACAGAGTAACAACTGGATCAGTGCCTATCTGATGAGTAAGCTGAACCCATCGCAGTTTGTCCAGCTGCTTCATGACTATGGTATCAACAACCCTGATATTCACGCCTCTCTGAGCTTGTGTCTCGGACCGTGCGAGGTGAGCGTGAGCGAGATGGTGAGTGCCTATACAGCCTTTGCCAACCATGGTATCCGTACGGCTCCGATGTTTGTGAGTCGCATTGAGGATAACGAGGGTAACACCATTGCTACCTTCCAGCCACGAATGAATGAGGTGATCAGTGCCGACAATGCCATGAAGATGCTCACCATGATGATGGGCGTAGTGGATAATGGTACGGCAGGAAGACTGCGCTACCGTTATAAGCTGGAGGGACAGATTGGTGCCAAGACGGGTACCACCAATAATAACAGCGATGGATGGTTTATCGCCTTTACTCCGCAGCTGGTAAGTGGCTGCTGGGTAGGCGGTGAGGATCGCGATATCCACTTCGATTCCATGAGTATGGGTCAGGGAGCCACCATGGCGCTTCCTATCTGGGCCATCTTCATGAAGAAGGTGTATGCCGATGTCTCGCTGGGCTACAGTCCGGAGGTGAAGTTTGATATCCCTGCCGATTACAACCCATGCTATCATGTGGGCAGCGGTGGCGAGCAGGATGATTTCGAACAGGTGGACGCCATCGATGAAGTGTTTGAATAATACGAATTGTTTGAATAAGTATTTTTCATGCCCCACACGCCCTGAAAGGGCAGAAGCTCCTAGCCCAGGGCATCGCCCTGGGAAATTACGAACGCAAGTTTGTCGCCCTGTAAGGGCAAAAGCTTTATATATCGCCTGGAATTTGAAAGCTTTTGCCCTTACAGGGCGTATTACTGATTGCTATTATACCCAGGGCGATGCCCTGGGCTAGGAGCTTCTGCCCTTTCAGGGCGTGTGG
>ERZ779643.1063-NODE-1063-length-20276-cov-3.454626_pt1 | contig 20276 bp, 31 predicted proteins | sample MGYA00511564_ERZ779643 | MGnify/ENA primary metagenome ERZ779643 (study PRJEB29588, sample SAMEA2147114) | human gut metagenome | biome: human gut; feature: human-associated habitat; material: faeces | place: Denmark | collected 2008/2010 ... | reverse complement strand
GGGAGGGTAAAGGATTTGAAGGCGGCGGGCGGCGACACGTTCCACAGCAGGGCGAACGGGGAGACAAGACCGAACGGTCTGATGGATTACATGGATTTCCACGGACTGCTTCCGACACCGGAGGCGACCAACGGGAAAAACTCCACATTCCCACCGTCACAGAAGAACAGGCACGGGCTTGTGGCGGAAATTATGAAGAACTGCCCGCAAGCCGATGGCGCGACTTCCCGACTCAATCCCTTGTTTGTACAGGAGATGATGGGTTTCCCGGCAGACTGGCTGGTATCACCTTTCCTCGATGGCGGGCAGAATCCATAAAGGCGTTGGGCAACGCAATGGTGCCACAGGTTGTTTACGAGATATTCCGCGCGATAGCGCAAGTAGAAAACGAAGAACAGGAGTCAATATGAGAATTACAATCTACTGGGTGACGGAGAACGCCCGCATCATAGACAATATCCGGCAGCGGTTCGGCATCGTAGAAGGCATGACGGTAAACGGAGAGAATATCGTCACCGTTACGGATGACGGACTTGCCGAACTGAAAAAATACGAAGCCGACGGCTTCATACAGTTGCGTAACAAATGAAAATTCAAAACTATGAAAAAAGAGACAGAAACGATTCATGGCTATAAAGGTTTTGACAAAGACCTGAAGTGCCGCGGCTTCCAGTACGAAGTCGGCAAGGAGTATTCAACAGACAAGGCGGTCGCCTGCAATACCGGTTTCCATTATTGCGAATGCCCTATGGATGTGCTGGGCTTTTACGCTCCGTGCGACGAAACGGGAACACCGAACAGGTTTTGTGAAGTTGAAGGCAGCGGTGATTTTGACAAGTCTAAACCTGATAAAATATGTTGTACCCATTTGAAAATCAAAGCCGAAATAGGCTTACAGGGACTGATTAAAGCAGGAGTCAAGTTCATCATGGACCATGTAAAATGGGATGATAATAAACAATCGAACACGGGCGACTGGTCAGCCGCCACCAACACGGGCAACTGCTCCGCCGCCACCAACACGGGCGACTGCTCCGCTGCTACCAACACGGGCTACAGGTCAGCCGCCACCAACACGGGCGACTGCTCCGCCGCAAGTGTTGATGGTAAGGATTCTGTTGCCATAGTGACAGGCAAGGGCAGCAAGGCGAAAGGTGCTCTCGGCTGCTGGATAGTCCTTACGGAACGTGACAGTTGGAACGGAGAAACGTATCCTATAAAGGATGTCAAGGCATTCAAGGTAGACGGAGAGACAATAAAGTCCGACACTTGGTATAAGTTAGTTGACGGTGAGCCTATAGAAGTGAGGGAGGACTGATTGACATGACACAGACAGCACACCCATCGTCTTCCTTGTGGCTCGTTAAGCTGGCGGCATCGTTCGACTTCTGCGACAGGGATGAGAAGCAGATGGTCTACCGAGCCCTTATATCCGCGTGGAAGTGGGGTAGGGATAGTTAGTTAATGTAAATTAAAAGAATAGTGAAAATGAAAAAGACATACAGGATTACGCTGCCGAAAGGCGCGAGAGTGGGAACAATTGACGCTAAAGTTGACAACGGTACACTCAATGTCACCGTTGGATTGGTAAAGAGCTACATGCCGAAAGACGGTGAAATTTAACGGTATGGATACAATCGCCATCTATGCCGGGACTAATAAGATTGGAGGCATTATGACTTACGCAGCACTTCACGGGCAACGTCTTCAAACGGTTTTCAGTGAGGAAGGTTGGGGGTATACCGACTATTACCACCCCGCCACCGAAGCAGAGAAGCGACGCCTCTTCGACGCTCTCGCCAAACAGGGCAAGCGGTGGAACGCCGAGAAGAAGTGCATCGAGGACTTGCCGAGGTGGAGGGCGGAGAAAGGTGGTCTGTATTACATTGTGAACAATGACTTTACAACCCTCCAATATAAGGACTATGGAGAACGGTCTGACATGGTGTTGCATGACGTAGGCAACTACTTCCGCACCCGTGAGGCAGCCGAAAAGGTAGCCGGGCAGATACGTGACATTTTCAAAAACTCAAAGGCAGAATAGCTATGAAACAATTAAAGGCACAAGTCTTCACGGACAGCGACTTTCCTCACCACCTGTTCGTCCGCTTCCACAACGGACGGATAGCCTGTGCGAGGCTGCTCACCCGAAGCCTGCATAAGGACAGGGGAATTTGGCACTATTACCTCCAAAAGAAGAGCGGTGTCAAATGCGCCATATCCGAGGCGAGGATAGAGTGCGCCATCGAGTCGCACCGCGAGATAGCAGACATACGCTACATATCCAAGAACAAGGCTTACCGCGCAAAGAAGAATGCCCTCCTGCTCGGCCTTATCCGAGCCAAGAAAGAGCTTGCCGAGGAACACCCGCGCATCGACATCGACAAGTACATTGACGACGCTTACATCCGTATTTTGGAAAACGGCTACATCCCCTCCGACTACACCGACCTCAAAGACTTCATCCTCAAAAATGTTTTGGCGGTGAAAATCGAAAAGGAGCGCAAGAACATCCCCTTTGACGACGTGGCCTACTTCATGTCCGACAATGAGGAAGAGGAAGATGACAAGCAAGAAAACAACGAACAAGAACAAGAATAGCTATGGAACGGAAGATAGGAGAGATATTTGAGCACAACGGAGAGTGGTACCAGTGCGTGAAAGATGATATGTATGATTATTGCAAAGATTGTGCATCATTTAAAGATTTAAATTGTGCAAGTTTCTATGGAAATAGAGATTGTTGGGTGAAAGCGAAATGCAAGAAGCTCGAACCCGTCGGCGACCCTTACCCTCTTTACGACCACATTGTGCAGCGGTATGCAGGAGTGAAATTCCCTGTTGTCCTGTCCAAAGAACCGTTCGCATACTACAACGCAGTCAACAACACCGTAGACATCGAAGTTAAACAACAAAACAAAGAAGATATGGAAACAAACGAAAAGACAATTACAGTCCCCGACGGCTGGGAGTTCGACCACCTGGACGAACGAGGCAACATCGTGCTGAAAGAGAAGAAGAAAGGGTTGCCCAAGACGTGGCTGAAATGCCTGTGTAGCATCAATGACGTGGAATTGATAGAAGAAGATAGCGAAGTTTATAAATGCAGTATAAGCGAATTGTCCGATGACGGACGTCTGTTTGGTGATAGCGACAGAAACATGTTGCCGCAAGGTCTCGGCAAGCCCATGCTCGCCCTCTGCCAGCTTCTCGTCTGCCGCAACGCCTGGTGGAAGCAATTGGGGTGGAAGCCGTATTGGACGGATGATAAAATGAAATATTGCATTAGTTACAAAGCAAATAAGAAAGAAAAGAACTCTTATTGGACGGTGAGCCGGATATTGGCTTTCCCCACCCCCGAAGTCCGCGACCAGTTCTTAGACACATTTGGTGACCTGATTGAAGAAGCAAAGGATCTGCTATGAGTGATTTATTTAGCAATGCTGACACCATTCAGCCGCAAGAATCAACCTTAGAAACGTGCCGCACTTGTATTCACCGCCAGCGGTGGGAATGTGGAAGCAAAGTAATATCCTACTGCCGTGTGCGCAAGAGTAACCGCACGTTCAATTGTTTACAGAAAGTTAAGTGCAACCAACAGGCGTGTAGCCAATATGTAAAGATATGAAAAGAAGTGAATATAACGTGGGTGAGTTCCTATATGGAATTCCAACAAATGAAGAATCTGCGAAATACCACCCCGAAAATCAAAGGGTATTCATCCATAACGGATATGTAGATGGTGACGGATACGGCATTTTGATTGGATGGAATGACGGTATAATCAAGAAAAGTACGGGATGGGGAAACTTCTGTTGGGGTGCGAATGTAAGGAAAGCCACAGATGAAGAAAAGGAGTCTTTTATGAAAGCTTTAATGAATCAAGATGTAATAAGATATTACTGATTATGAAACAGAAAGTGACGATGTACCAAGCCGTGTGCGACGGGTGCGGAAGTAAGCATGGCTATGAATTTAGTGAAGGTATGGCAAGGTATATGGCGAAGATGTGCGATTGGGAAGAAATCGACGGCAAACTCTACTGCCCCGACTGCGTGGAGTGGGACGAAGAAACCGATAGTTACAAACCCAAGAAAACAAAAACATACGGCAAATGAAAACAAAAGTATTTGAATCAAGTGATACGAATGTAAAGAAATTCGTGTTTGAGTGGGACAAGCCAAATGCTATTGCTGAAACTGTTCTTTATAGATATGGAGAATACAAAAAAAGGACAGTTATATGTTGTTCGGTTCAAAGCGGTTGTCCAGTTGGATGTTCTTTCTGCGGAACAGGCAAATTTTTTGTCAGAAATCTTTCTACTGACGAAATAATACAACAGATTGATGGGGCATTATCTACTATTGATTGCCGCACTGATGACATTAAAAAGTTCCAAATTATGTTTATGAGCATGGGAGAGCCTTTTTACAACTACTCGGCATTGCAGCCTGCAATAGAAAGTCTACATGTGAAATATCCAAACGCACAACTTCTTGTAAGCACTTCTGCCCCTCACATGATGTATTTATACATGTCTGATTTTATTGCACTATCGAAAGAAATAGATAAAGTAGGTCTTCAATTTTCAGTACATGAAAGTACAGATGAAAAAAGGAAGAAACTTATAGCAACGAATACGTCAACACTTCGGCAAATAGCTTCTACGGGTGAGTTTTGGGCTTCTTATGTCGGAAGAAAGCCTTTCTTTAATTATTGCGTACATGTCGGGAATAATGATATGGAAGATGCTATGAGGCTCTCTGAATTATTTAACCCTGATATATGGGAGGTCACTTTGTCTGTTATTTGCGAAAAGGATGAAAGTGTACATTCATCAATACAGCGACAACTTGACTTAATCCGTGACTTTAATTCAAAGATGAATGACGTAGGTTTTAATACGAGAGTATTTAACCCGGCAGGGCAAGACGATATAGGTGGCGGATGCGGTCAGTTATGGTATTTCCAAAAGTGGCTTAATGAGAATAGTTACAAACTTAAAAATATGAAGCAATGAACAGAACTGAACTAATCATCCATGCCGGTGCACTTTGCGTGGCAGCCTCTATATGGATGTTGACAAGTTTCCCATGGGTACTGCTCATGTTAGGAATATATATCCTTCTCTTCGGTTTAGCAAAAGCCATTGTAGACGATTAGTGAACGATGACTGACTTTGAGCGTGAGGCGTACCACAACGAGATTGACTTCCTGCAAGCCGAGGTTGACAGGTACCGCCAGCAGAACAAACAACTGATGGAATTTATATTCAAACTTAAAGACAAGGCAAAATGAAAGCGTGTGAAATAATACTGCTTGACCACGACACCGTAATGTCAAAGGTAAGCCGTCCGCTTGCAAGGAAGCTGGAACACTCCGTCGAACTTTTGCGGAAGTCGGAGAAAATGGCGTTGCGCCTCGACCCCGAAAACGGCTTTTACCTTGCGTTCAGTGGCGGCAAGGACAGCCAATGCCTCTACCATGTCGCAAAGCTGGCCGGTGTCCGCTTCAAGGCTCACATGAACCTTACGAGCATAGACCCGCCCGAAGTCATCCGCTTCGTCAAGACGCAATACCCCGATGTGGAGCTAATCAAACCACGGATGAGCATTTACGAAATGGCGAAGAAAAAGCACATCTTGCCGACAAGGACTTTGCGTTGGTGTTGTGCCGAGTTCAAGGAAACGTCAGGCGTTGGCAAGGTGACACTTATCGGTGTGAGAAAAGAAGAAAGCGCACGGCGTGCAAAACGTGAGGAAATATCCACAGAGATAAAGGGCAAGCGCAATGAGGAAACCTTTGACCAATGGAGCGAACATGAGGAGAGCATGGTTGCGTGTGTCGGCGGTAAGGACAAAATCCTTGTATCGCCCATAATCTATTGGACGGAGCGCGACGTGTGGGAGTTCCTTAACATGAACGGCATACCACACTGCGAACTCTACGACGAGGGTTATACACGCATTGGCTGCATCTGTTGCCCTATGTCGAACGCACGGATAAAGAAGGAAGATGCTAAACGCTGGCCGCACGTCAAACGCAATTGGATAAAGACAATCCAATGGCTGATAGACAACGGATATATCGACCACAATTTCAACGACGCTGAAACAGGCTTTAGGTGGTGGATAAGCGACAAGAGCTACAAGCAGTTCTACGCTGACGAGTTCCTGCAACAGAAATTTGAATTTAAAGACGACGAAAAATGAAAGCAAGACACTGCGGCTCATGTATCCACTTCATTAACGAAGGCTTCTACGGAGACGGATGGTGCGATAAGTACGACGTGGGCAGAAGATGTGGCAATGAGTGTTTGGCAAAGGAAAACAAAGGAAATACAAGGAAAATTTCCTCTAAAATCACAAGATAAAATGGAGGGAAAGAATATTAATACAAATAAGATATGACAAGAGAACAGATTGAAAAGGCGGCAACAGAAAGTTGTGTTATTGACAACAGCATCTTCAATCCAAAATACGTGCCGTATTATGAACATGGGTTTATAGATGGTGCCAACTGGCGCATCAACGCCGTGTGGCACAACGGCACTGTATCTTGCCAACCTAAGCGCAAGACACTCGTCTTATTCAAGAACGGGAATGCCGCTGTCTACAAAGACCTGCGCGACCTGTCGTTTGAACGATTATGGGGAGAGGTTGACAAGTTCGCCTATCTTGACGACCTTCTGTCCGACGGAAAGGAGGTGCGGTCATGAAACGAGCAATCAAGTTCAGAGGCAAACGCCTTGCAAACGATGAGTGGTGCTATGGTTCGCTTTTAATATGGGCGGACGGAGACTGCAACATTCTCGAAAAGAGCGACAGCTCTAATGCCGTGTGGAAACGAGAAATCGCCCCCTCCACCGTAAGCCAGTTCACAGGCTTGTATGATAAAAAGGGGAAGGAGATTTACGAAGGGGATATTATTCAATTTCCAGACGGAGATATTGTGGATGTGGAATATAGTGATTCTGAATGCTCTTTTATCGGAGGTATTGAAAGATTAGGCTTCCTTCCTACCGATAAAGCAACGATAATCGGCAACATCCACGACAACCCAGAGCTACTGAAAGGAGGTATAAAATGAAAGTAGTGAAAATCACCAAACGTGAATACGAGGTACTAAACGCTGTTGATAAGCCATTCTTGAAATTCTGGCAGTTCCGCAAGTCGAGAGAAAGTATAGGGCTTTATGTTCAAAGGCTTTGTTTTAATTGCAACCGCAAGTTCAAGGATGACGATGATGTCTATTTAGTCATGCTAAAAGGAACTCTCAATAAATTGTTTTGTAAAAGCTGCAATGACAAGGCTTTGAATGATTTGAAGAAAGGAGGTCAGCAATGACAGCATACGTACGACAGGCTACGGCAGTGAGCAGCCAGCGCGCGATGGAGGTGTTCGAGCGTCTCAACTCACTCGTCAACCTTGTTATAGGAGCCGCCAACACAGTGGCGGGCAAGACAATGTTCGACGCCATAGAGAGAGTACGGAAGACACCGTACTACCGTTTCACTCTGAAGCGTCACATCAGGGAAGCGGAGAGGGCGTACTACGCCTACGAGAAGCTTCACATCCAGAACTTCGGAGACCGCACGCAGCTCTTCTATGACTATCTTGACACAGTGGAGGAGGACATACAGCCGCATGTCGACATCCTGCGCTTCTCCATAAAGTCGCTGCTCGACAAGTACAGGCAGACCGAAACGGAGCTTAAGTCCTATGTCGAGACCGCCCGCAATCTTCTGGCATACGCGGTACATCTTTACGATGTGCAGATAAAGACGGCTGACGAAGCCGCGCCCGGCATTCATTTTGACAAATACATGAATCCTGCGCGGCTGTCACGCACCCTCTACCATTTTGAGCAGGCTGCGGACATGATATGCAAGACCGAGGACGGGATAACCATAGACCTGAACAAGGACGCCAACGCCATGCTCGCCTTCCGTATCATAGAGAAGAAGCTGACGAGCGAGCGTTTCCTCAACCGTGTCGGCTATGAGGCGTTGAAGCTTAATCCTGAATGCCGCAAATACATTACCGACGAGGATTGGAACGAGCTTGAAAGCGAGTGCGCGTCGCAGTGATATACAGATATTAACACTAAGCATTAAATGCCTAAAAATAAAATATAAGTAGTATGGATTTGACTAAATTATCAAAAGCAGTTTTTGAGACCGCAAAGACGCACGGATGGCACGATGAAGAACTGCCTGACGAAACTTATTTGATGCTTATCATTACTGAGATATCTGAAGCTGTACAGGCAGACCGCAAGGACAGGCACACGGACATTGACCTTTTCAAAGCATTACTTGGAACATACGCCGATGACGACGTTGTATTTAAGTATGAATTTGAGACACACGTCAAAAACTCGGTTGAGGATGAACTTAGCGACATCATCATACGCTGTTTGGACTTGGCTGCACTGCGCGGAATATCCCTGCATTACGTTGACGAGTTTCTTGCTTCAGACGCAAAATTCATTAATGAGCCATTCCCCGTCGTCATGTACCATCTTTGTGAGGGACTTTGTTTATATAAGGAAGCCCTTTGCGAAAAAATCAATCTCACTGTAGCCCTCATTATCTTATTCTGCCACCAAAACGATATCGACATCGACTTCTACGTCGAGCAGAAGATGCGCTATAACAGACTCCGCCCATTTAAGCATGGGAATAAGAAATATTAAACATATTATGAAAATGAAAAATTTTGATTACAAGACATCTTTTGAGGCTTTCGCCGTAATGGTAACGGCATGGGTTACATTCTTTCTGATTGACGTTTTCCTGCCGAAATGGTTTTTCTGTTTTTTCTTCTTGTTGTTTGTCCTTATGCTGCTATGGTGTGTCGGTTACAAAAGACCTCATTACTGGTTCTATATCAGACACAGGCAGGACAACAAAAAGGATGTGGGTGTCCTGAAGACATACAGTCCGTATACCCCGTTTTACGTTTTCGGGGATTCTGACGGAGTAATAAGTCAGAACTGCTTTGAAATCAGTTGTGATGACTACGAGAGATTGTTCGTATCTATAAACTCAGAAAAGGAGGAATCTGATGACACAGATGCCAAATGATGAATACTCCGCCCGTCTGTTTGCCGAGGCAGAGCATCTGATTGCCATACATTGTCCGCGCTCGGCACAGGCTCGTGTGCGACGCATAGCAAGGCACGATGCCGATGTTTACGGGTTGGACTATGGGGAAGCTTTGGTGCGACGGCAGGGAGAGTTCTACGAAAGACTGTTCCCAGATGGCTGATACTACCACTGCCAAAGCCTATAATATACGGATATTCCTATGAAAGGTGTCGGTTTCATGTCTTTCCCTATACCGTAACCTGCGGCAATACCGACGCCAAGGCGCGGACTTTCCTTGTACCTTGTGACAGTTACAGTCTCGTGTCTCGGATATACAAATATACTGTCAAGATTCGCGCGGAATCCGCTCACGTATGCGGTATAGGTACTGTCCTTATAGACTTTGGAAGTTATAGGCAGTGTCACCTTGACGCTGTCGCCTGTATTCCCGCCCTTCTCTTCGTATATCGTGTCTTTGCGGCAAGTCACGGGCAACGTCTCCGTAACATACCGTATCACCGTACTGTCTTTGGGTACAGGATTCAAGAACGGAATGGTGTCTATATATGTAGTCCGTACTGTGTCCTGATTCGTTGTTTTCTTTCCGGCATTACTGCACTGGAGTATGTTGACGCATAATGATGCGGTCAACAACACCGATACTACCACAAGCAATCCTTTAAATCTTCCCATGTTCTTTCATTTTTTATTAAACAAAAAGCGGCAACCCTTGATATGTGGGTCACCGCCTGTGTTGTATCAAAATAGATAATTGTTATATTAGTGGCTTTAATGATATTATCCTCGCAGATTTGCCGAATATCTTTATCAAGACATCCTCGGGCAAGCCTGTGCTTTCCGAAATCATGCTGATTGAATACCCCAATGTGTCCGATACCAGCCTATATGCCTGCTCAAAGACGGTAGGGCTGTCAATAGGCACTTCGTAAGGTTCTTTCTTATTCCAATGGCGTCTGCTGAACTCCATTCTCATAGACTTGTACTTCTCACTTGCAATGGCGTTTATGTTTTTTGCCTTTTCCAAAAGTGATGCCATGGAAACAAGCCAATACCGTTTCAGCTCAGGGAACTGTCCGAGCCTGACATTGTGCAAGGCGTTTCTGACAGCCTGGGAGGGGAGAAGGAACTCTGATGCAAAAGCGTTCGCCTCTTTCTCCTTGTCTCTAATGCTGAATACCGGGAAACTTGGGCACTCGTGCATCAGTATGTGTCCCAGCTCATGTGCAAGCGTAAACCTTACCCTGTCGTTGCTTCTGTTCCTGTTCACAATGATAAGATGATTGCCTGCGTCAGTTATCAGGGATACCCCGTCAAACTCGTCGTTAGGACTGTCCCACATGTAAATGAATACCCCATTGCGCTCAAGGAAATTGCAAATATCGGATATAGGCGACATGCCGAGCCTGTATTTGTTCCTTATGTGCCCGGCAAGTTCCTCCGGGCTTATGCCGTTGTCCATGTCGTAGTATCCAAATGAATAGTCAGGTATCTCGACAAATTCACTAAGCCAATCAAAACAATACGCAATCAGGGATATTGTCCTGTCTATCTCGTTGCGTGTCTTTACGGTTATGGTTGCCTTTTTCCTGTAATGCTTGCTGTCAACCTTGTTCACAATATTCATGTCAAGGAATTTCATCGGAAAATCAAGCGTGGACATAATCAAACTAAGCATGTTGTCTGACAGCCCGCCAAACCCCTTTTCATATTTTGACAGGTTGGATTGCGATAGCCCTTTGACTTTTGCCGCGAGTGCGGTTTGCGTAAATCCCCTGTATTCCCTTGCGAATGTTAGCTGCTCACATTTCATAAGACGTTGCTTTTATAGGTCGTTTGTTGAAAACAGACGGTGTGCCCTGCTGTTATTCTGCCTTCTTTTCTCCTGTCTCTTTCTTTTTCAGGCGGACAATAATCTCCTGCGTGTCTGTATTGGCAGTCGGCATATTTACACCGTCTTCCATATAGGCAGTCCATTGAACCCCATCGTCATACAAGACAATTCTCGGGTTTACGAGCTGCCCGAAACCGTCCTTTGTATATCCGAAAATCAATATCGGCTCTTCCTTGCCTTCATCGCCTTGGAAAAGCGGTAATTGGTATTGGTTGACAATCGAATCTGAAAGTATTGTCGGAATGTAAGACGGCTTGTCATTCTTGTTCAATTTCTTGATGAGCATGAGCACACCGTTCCATCTGAATATTATCCTTCCGTATTTGCCTTTGTTCCAGTTCTCGGGAAATGTGAGAATGAAACTCTCTGTTATTTTTGCGTTAAGCAAAGGACCTACAAGCCTTGTCCTTGCTTCAGGTATGGTCATATTTATTTCTTCATTGTAATTTTCCAGACCTGCGTAATACGCCTTGAAGATGTCCTCATAACAATCTTTTAGCAGTTCCAACGCTTCATTTTTCGTGATGCGTTTTCGTTTCTCAAAATTATTATTTATCTTTGCCATATAATTTAAATTTAAGACGGGCACACCGTCTGTCATTTCAGCCCTTATTGCCGTAAGGGCTTCTTATATTGTGCAAAGATATATAATTTCCCAAAATAATTGTATATAATTTTTCGAAAATATTGTATTTTTAACGGCAACCCACAATGTCAAAGAACGCCTTTACGACGGTTGCGGAATTTGCAACTGTCGTCAGTTATTTCCATTTTGGAAACGAGCTCACACTTTCCCCAAGTACGCCATGATGCCTTCCACGTGCAGCTCCACAATGGTTCGCTTGCCTTTCTCGCTCAGCAGATAGTCCACGTCCTCCCGGTTGTCCTGAAAAAGGTTTTCAGTCAGGACTGCGGGACAATTTGTGTCACGGCATATTGCGAGATTCTGTGTCCAATATGGCTCATCCTGTGAGTATCTTCGGACTTTCAGTCCTTGTGTCTCTGCCGCGTCAATCAGACGGCAGGCGAGCTCTTTGCTCTTCTTTGAAGCGTTGCGCGAGACATAAGCCGACCATCCTCTGGCGTCATGCCATTTGCCGTCGGCACCAGCCGCGTTACAGTGTATTGAGACAAGTATCGCTTTCTTTCCTGTCGCGGCATAAATTCTGTTTGCCCTTTCGCACCGCTCTTTCAGGCAGATGTCGTTTTCCTCGGGCACAATGCGCTGCGCGTCATATCCACGTGCCTTGAGTTCCCTTTCAAGACGCACTGCAATCTCACGGGCGTATGCGTATTCGAGCAGGCGTCCGTCAGGCGAACGTTTCCCTGCGGTGTCCCTTCCGTGTCCCGCATCAAGTATAACTTTAAACTTTTCCATGATTTATAATGTTGTAAAATGCGTTTATCGTCATATCTGGTCTGTCATTCTGTGATAAAAGTCCAATTTTATATTGTCATATACTGCGCTGACGTTGGTGTAGGCTCTTCCGTTGTTCGCACCGTTCTCATTGTACAGCTCTCCCTCTATTACTTTCGCCACCCATTCTGTCCATTCCGGATTGCAGTACTCCGAGAGCTTTTTCCCACGGTAATGGAAATTGTCGAACTTGCTGTTCCTGTCCTCATACATGTTGCTCAGCAGGGTGCGTATCTTAGCCTTTGTCCTTTCCTTGTCGGCTATATGGTTCTCCTCCCTTATTTTCTTCAGGAGTCTGCATACTTTCTCCACCGCAAGGTCAAAGAACGCTCCGGATATGTTCTTTATCCGCAGTTGTGTCTCAGGCATCAGTCCCTCCGCTATCGTCACCATGACGTGGTTGTTGTTTTCCAGCTTTCCGTTAAGCTCGCGCAGCTCGTCAGTGTAGGATATTATGTTGCTTATCGCTGATTTGAACCAGCGGAAACACGCAATCATCAGACCTGAGGCGAGCAGCAGGAACACCGCGCAGATGACTATCATTATCCCATAGTCGCTTATGCCTTTTGCGACCTCCAATGTGCTTTGTACCTCGTTCATATCATCATCCTTATGCATTGTCCCACAACTGTTCCGGCTGTTGTCAGCCCGAAGTCTGTCCAGTCCCATTTGCCGCCCCATTGCCTGTCTTTCAGTTCAAGGGCTGCCGCAACGCCTATGCCTGCGTATGCCGCACAGTATATATCATCCGCTCCCATACCGATAATCAGACCGCCAAGCAGATGCTTCCATCGGTTGCTTGTCTTAAACCACATTATAATCTTGTTCATTCTCCCTTGTTTTTTTATTCGTACATACATCAAGTCAAATGATAGGGCAGGGCATATGAGTCCCTGCCCTGGATGCCGGGAATCAAACCACAAGCATCGCCACTACTCCAATGACAGCTCCCGCGAGCCACCACAGCAGGTTCTTCCACTTGTACGTGTCCTCCGTGGTGACATGTCTCACCACCTCGGCGAACGCTCCGAAGAGCATAGGTGTGATGATTCCCATTATCCACGCGTTGACGCTGCCGAGGCTCTGTTCCTGCCACATGTACAGCATTGCGATTACCAGTCCTGCCACGAAGCCGAACCATCTGTTTGTCACGAATCTGATAACTTTTTCCTTCATAGTCTTTGGTTTTTAAATTAAACAAGTTCCACATATAATCCCACAAGTTCACTCAGGTTCTGTGACAAAGGTATTCCGCTGTCACGGGTACACCTGTATTTTACCTCGTCTTGCGTGTAATATTTACCGTTGAACAACTCCATAGGCGGTGCGTATGGTATCGGGTCGTCCTCTGTGCCCTCATGTTCCTCGTCAATATGTTTCCATATAGATGCGGTTTCCAAAGACGGACGCCAATTCGCCTGCGTCTTATGCGTTGTAAGTGCTTCCCAAAGGTCATCGTCACAGTTGTACTTTTCGCCTTTGTTGACGTCAATTCCTTCTTTCCATTCGGGATAAAACTCCTTAACTTTCAGAGCCTCGTTGTTAGACAGCGACATGGTGTTTATCTGCGCCTTTGTGTCTGCTGTCAATATCTGCATGGCTAATACCTTTGCAAAGTCCTCATTTGGCTGCACATAATCTTCTCCGTGTGTCCATGCTTCACTTGCCATAAGGTCTGTAAATTCAGCATCATCAAATTCATACCTCTTTAAGGCATTAAATTCGTCAATGTTCTTTACATATTCTTCGTGGAACACTACTTGTGTCTTATCCACTGATTGGCGCATTGTCGATATAATCTCAATTCCGTGCGCCTTTGCTTGTGCTATTGTTGCTATAATAAATCTCATATTCTTTATTCTGTTGTTTGTTCACTCGGTAACAGATAGTCTGCGTCTATATACTTTCTAATAAATGACTTTATCTCCTGCTCACCCAATGAGCGGTCAAAGAGGTAGGCGGAGTAGAAAGCCATACCCCTAAAATCTGGATATGTTTTGCTTGCTACACCTATCGTTAATTCATGAATATCCTCAGCTTCACCTTTTTCTATAGGTGTCCCGTTATAGCTTGTCGTGGACTGCCAAGATATACTTTCATTTAATATATTGATTGAATTAGCCATTCCAAAGCTATGAGTATCTCCTTTACCTCTTTCAAACCAAAAAGCTCCCGGTATAGAGCCTGTACGTTTTCCGATTACATGAGAATATAATCCGCCACTAAATATTTCTCTCTTAACAATAACCGTATAATCAGTCAATATCGGCATTTCCTCATTAATACCGTAATCATCCACTCCGTCAAAGACAAGAGCATCGGGGTATTCGGGATGTCCATAGCCACTTCCTTCTGTATTGAACGCAAAGCCGTTCAGCGTAATGTCAAGCCCATTACCCGTCAAATCGTGCAACACGTTTCTATCAGCATCGTCATTGCTCTTTCCTGCTGCCGACCATGCTGCAATAAGTCCAGGATAATTTATGTTGCTGTCACTCTTTTTAAGTGTGTTGGCTATCATAAGCCTGCGTCTGTATATGCTCATGCTGCACCTCCCATGACTGCTATATTATTGACGATGCTCACTTGATATGTCTTGCTTGCCTCAATCGTGCTTTCACCTATCCATTTAACGTCCTCGGGCAGTGACAATATTGTTGGAGTTGTGCCGCTTGTAAACTCAAACATGTATTCAGCAAGGACATTTTCTTCTCCTGCTGCAAGAGTTATGGTAAGTGTGGCAACTTCGCCAAATATGTAATACTTGTTCGGTTGCAATTCCTTTGTAGTTTCGGCTACATTTTCGGTTGCGATTTTATCTGCCTTTTTAGATAGTTCAGTCGTGGTGACATAAGTTCCTTTCGGCTGATATTTTTCTTCCGCTTGTGAAGAGGTAATAAATCCACTCACATCTGGTATTTCTGCCTTTGTGGCATAATCACCCTTTGGCTGCTTGCCTTCCAGTCCTTCTGCCAATTCTGTCTTTGTTGCCAGTTCGCTCACATCGGGTATATCTTCGGGAGTTACATAGTCACCTGCTTCTTGTAAGCCTAAATCTTTTGCTGATTTATTCCCAGACAACTCATGTCCGTTTATTTGTGGCTTGTTTTTAAGGGCATTGTAATCATTGGTACCAACTTCAATGTTTAAGTCATTACCTTCATTAAAAGACTGTCCATTTATTGTGCCTAAACTATCACCTTTGTGTAATGCCTGCGCGTCTTCTATATCTCTGACGTCGGCGTTAATCTGAATTTGGCTAATTTTTTCTGACATAATCAAATTATTAATATGTTGTTGTTAAATTGTGCTCCTCCGCTCTCAAATTTAAGGATATTATTCGAAAAAAAGGCATTAGCTTTTCCACTTCCTGCAAACTCAGTCCAGCTTCCATCTTTCCGTACATAGTTTTTCCCATCCTTAGGTGCTTCTGTAACATAATCTCCCTTTGGCTGATAGTCTTCCGCTACTTGTTCGGTTGTCACAAAATTACTCGTGTCGGGCTTTAAACTCTCCAGCCATTCTTCTTCTGTGCCCTCAAAGCCGTGCAGCACGGCTATCTCATAGGCGGACAGACCGTTGCCCGGCACGCTGATGTCCATGTCAAGCTCGATGTTCACGGTGCCGGTCTCCACACCCTCGTCGCTGCTTATTGACACAAGCTCGAAGGCGCATGCCTCATCCACGGTGTTGCGGTTGTTCTCGCCCCAATCCTCTGTGAGTGTCACTGTATACGCACCTGTCCACTGCTGCTGTGTGCCCTGCCATCCTGCTATCAGCTCCCCTCCTGACTGTACTACAAGAAGGCTCACACTGCCGAGAATGTTGCGCAGCATAAGACCTATTTTCTTTCCCTCGAGGTTCTCTGCACCGCCACGGCGTGTAAGCCTTATGCGCAGAATGATGTCGTTTCCTATTCTTATACGTCTCATGGTCTGTCTCCTTTCTTTACTGTTCCGGCTCACCGTCTATCTGTAATATTCCCTCACCGCCATGTGTCCATTCCGCATGCCACAAGCCTCCGGTCTTGGAAAAGTTCAATGTTGTCAATGTCATATACTGTCCTCCTGTTTTTTTATCATAAATATATGTTTCCGTTCGTGTCCGTGTCATCATCGTCAATGCGATTAATCTGTATCATCTGCACCCTGTCATAATTCATGTATACGGCTGTTGTCGTTATCATGCTGCCGTAGTATACGGTGCCGCTTCCCGGTTGTACGATTCCGATGTTCGAGAATCTGTACACATTGCGCGAGCACCATTGTCTGGAGAAATCCACCTTTTCCGCATAGTCATCTTCATATCGCGTATAGTCCATTGGCGGTGTGTCCATAGGCGAGCCTATCATGAACGATTCCGGATTGTCCTGCGCCCACATTCCTGTGACAGCCTGTGCCGTGGTCACATTACCCTGCTCCATGAACCATCTGCCGTTCGCGGCTCTTGCAATCTCCGGAGTGGAGGCGTAGTCACCGCTGAGATATGTGTCGTTTACGCGCCCTGCAAGATACATGTACAAAGGTGTTTTCGTGTACACATGACCATATTGGAATATGGTGTTCATTATCTGTTTGTTGCCAACGATGTCGCCTACGGTGGAGAATGTGGTCCCTGTCAGCTGCAGGCGTCCGTATTTGCTGCTGGTCTCCCACCGTTCTTCCGAGACATCCTTGCCGGACAGTCCCCACGGTCCGAGGTCATAAAGGAACGTACCGTCATTGTCATAATATGACAGTACCATGTATGAGCCGTTATATCCCATTTTGATGTTGGTCACACCGTTAGGGTTCTTTACCTCAATCAGTCCTCCCTTTATCTCCACATGCCCCTGTCCTTCGTCCATAGTGCGGAGCATCACACCTGTAAGGGTGCCCGCCTCGTCGACAGTGGTGACAGTCTCGCCTGAGTTGTTCTGTATCTCGAAGTTGTCGGCAGTGACCTTTATGCGCTTGTGCTCAATGTCTATTCCTGTCGCCTGCAGCTCGTCGTGCGTGATTGTCTCCGAACGCCAGTCTGTCGCCTCGCTGCCTTTCTCCAGCTTCACTCCGCATATCCAGATCTCTCCCTGTGCAGAACTGTCCGGCATGAGCCGTGCCGCTATGAGACTTTTCGCTCCGCTTACATCGTTGCGTGTGCTCCATGTCACCTGGTAGCGGTTCCATCCGCTTTCAAGCGTGAACTGTACGAATCCGTCTGTCACACCTGTCTGGTTCTTCGTCCCCGGACTTGTGACCCAGTCGGTGCAGTTCGGATAGAAGTACGAGCCGATGCTGCCTGTGCCGCGCGCCCAGAATGAGAGCGTATACTGTACGCCCGGCTCGGGCACCACGTTGCGCCATGTGATGACGTCCTTGTATGATGTCCCGGCTTCGTTCACACCGTGTGCCACGCTTATTTTTTCTCCGTAAGGTGTCGTGTATGCTCCTGCCTCTACGGTATCCTGTACGGTGCATTGGCTGAAGTCCGATGTTCCTGGAAGAAGATTCGGTCTTTTAAGCCTGTCCTCCGCGCTGAGTCCCCAGTCTGTCGCGTCCGCACCTGTCTCTATCTTTGGACGCGATACGGACGAGTATCCTGATGATATGCCCTGTATATACAGGTTACACTGTTCTACCGACGCCACAGCCTTATCCTGTATCCTGTGTGTGGAGCTTATGCGTCCCTCGAACGTGTCCGTGGATGTTATCTGCCTCCATGTTCCGAGATACTGCGTGCTGCCGTCGGCATACCGTACCATGGGCTCCATGCCGATACGTCTGTTGCCAGATGCCGCCGGAACCGCGGATACGGTCTTGACAAGGCATGATACCGTTATTGTCTTTCCGCGCAGGCTTGACATGTCCCCGATTGTGTATGTCTTGTTCCCGTTCCCTGTCAGGAATATGTCAGGAGTGGTCACCATGTTTCCGTCCTTTGCCCCAAGATAGCCGACTTTAAGGCTTATGCTGTCCGTCTCAGCCTTAATCTGCGATGAGAGTGCCATGGACGATACAGTGAAGGACAGGCGGCAGCTCACACTGCGGGTCTCTCCTCCCAGTGTTGCCTGTGCCGTAATCTGCACCCATCCCGCTCCGTACGGCACCGAACCTCCCCAGTCTGCCGTATATGTCCCTATTGCGGTTATTGTAACCTGCGCCCCGTTGCGTGACGCAAGACAGTGCACTGGCTCTATGGCGGTAATGGTGACAGTCATCTCGCGCGTGCCGAGCCATGCGCGCAGACGTGATGTCGCATCCTGCATGCTCACCACACCGTCACTGTCAGCCTCCAATGTTATGGCGGCAGGGTCAAGTGCCCACGAGAATCCGTCCTGCCCGTCCGTGCCGGGTTCACCGTCACTTCCGTCCGCTCCGTCCTCACCGCGTATCCGTGTCCACTTATATGAGGTAACGCTTGTCGGGTCATATGAGTTGAAGTCTACGCATTGCCCGAGCCACGCACCCGGTGTCTCACCGTTGCTGGCGGTGAACGTCTTTCCCCCGTCGTCGGAATATTTGATGTGAAGGTAGCTTGTCTTTCCGTCCGTACCGTTTTTCCCCGGTATCCCCTGCTCCCCGTCATATCCTTGGAAGCGTGACCACGTGTAGTCCGAGGGGTCGTTGCTGTCTGCCTCAGTGAAGTCAACGTATGTGCCGATGTAGAGGTTGGGCGTCTCTGTCATGGGATTTCCGTTCTCGTTTGAAGAATATTTCACATGGAAGTATGTGGTCTTTCCGTCAGTACCTTTAATCCTTGACCATGCATAGTCGCTGTAGACGAGAGCCACGTCGCTCTCCGTGCGGTCTGTGCATATGCCGAGCATGAGCCAGTCTTTTGCCGTGCTCTGGGATTTGTCCTTTGTCCAGTCGTCCGGACCGTTTCCCCATGCAAGGTGCGTGTAGCTGACAAGACCGGAAGTGTCCACATCCAGCTCGCCTCTTATCTTATTGCCGTTAGCCGCGAACCATGTCGTGCGGTACTGGCTTAGAGAAAAACTTGTGATTCCGTTGTATTGCGCGAATGACGGACTCTCCAGCTCGGTATCCGGAGTGGAGTGGGCGGCTATTATTATCGCATGGCTGCGCGCTGTGTCGTCACCACGGTGTCCGCACAGACAAACGCTGTCACCCTCTGCAGGCTCAAGGCTGTCAGCCGCGCACGTGGCTTCAGACACTTCAATCCAATGGCACTTTCTGTCCTCACCGTCAATGTTCCGTGTTCCGCTCCCTGTTGCCGTGACAAGTCTCCACCATAGTCTGTTTCCTGCATCATATGATGTCCCCTCGGCAAGATTGGATGTCATTGCCAGAGCCTGGTCTCCGACCTTCCACATGTTCTGCACGGCTCTGCCGTCGCTGTCCTCCGCCAGCCACCACAGACGCCATGCTCCGCTTATTCTTTCGACAGAGCGTACCGTGCAGTTAGCAGCGGACAGTATCAGTTGACCTCCGACGCTGTTCAGCTCATCTATGACAAGCTCGAAGAAATGTGCCCTTCCTGTCACGGTCAGCGTTTTCATTGTGGCTTCGTCGGCAAGAAGTTTCTTCAGCCGTGCGGTACCGTCCGCATCTATGCCGTAGTCTCCGTCTCCCACAAGCAGCCCTTTGAGGAATGTTATAATATCCAAGGCTGTGTCCGGACTGTCTTTCCGCAGAAAATACTTCGCGCATTGTGCTAAAATGTCACCACGCATGCCATAAGTCAGGGATGTAAGTATCTCTGTTTTTATGGAATCGAGCTGTGCTCTGAATGAGGATTGAGACACGGTCAGGGTGTCTGTTAAATCCACACTTATTTCATAAAGTATGCTATCATCGGCTTTACAAGTATAGTTGCTGACATACAGAAGATGCTCTTCTTGATTATATCTTACT
>ERZ779643.1062-NODE-1062-length-20280-cov-4.456119_pt1 | contig 20280 bp, 13 predicted proteins | sample MGYA00511564_ERZ779643 | MGnify/ENA primary metagenome ERZ779643 (study PRJEB29588, sample SAMEA2147114) | human gut metagenome | biome: human gut; feature: human-associated habitat; material: faeces | place: Denmark | collected 2008/2010 ... | reverse complement strand
AGCCCCGTCTTCCGCTCTTAGAGAGGATTGATAATCAAAAGGTTATCAATCCTTTTCTTTTATATGAATTCTTTGGAACCCCCTTTCATTATACTATAAATTATGTAATTGTTGGTCTATTGTTGTTCCCAATAAACCAATGTAACATGTTGACTATTAAAGCTGAAGTCTTAAAATCTAAGCAAAAAGTTGATAAAACTTATAACGTAAAGATTAGGCTAACCTACAACAGAGAGGTTAAGAGGTTGGCTACTCATATCTTTGTAAGAGCAGAAGACCTGACTAAGGACTTCAAGTTAAAGAATCCAAAGTACATCAAGGAAGCTGACAGATTGGTCAGATACTATGAAGAGTTATGCATGGGGCTTCCATTAGAGGCTTCCAATTTAACCTTAAGTGATGTACTTGATTATATCCAGAAAGAGAAGGAAAAGAATACTCCTATTGACTTTATCCAGTTCTGCAAAGACTGGTTGGCAGCTACAGAGGTCAAGGGTAAGAGAAATTATCAAACTGCCCTCAATGCCTTCATTGCCTTCTTAGGAAAGGACAAATTAAATACTAACCAAGTTACCAAGTTGTTAATGATGGAGTTCATGGAATACCTTCACAAGAAAAGGGCTAAACAAGTAGCAGAACTTCAGAAGAAAGGAAAGAGAATACCCTCTAACAGAATGGTATCACTGTACACTAGTAGCATCAGACATCTATTCAATGAAGCTAAGAAGAAGTACAATGATTATGACAGGAATCTCATTAGGATACCTAACTCACCTTTTGAGAACTTGGTGATACCAAAGCAGGAAGCAACTAGGAAGAGAGCATTATCAGCAGAGTTAATTAAGAAGATATGGGAATTACCCTATATCATTAATGCTAATGGTAGAGAAAGGTTATGTCCTTTCAACCTTGCTAAGGATTGCTTTATCCTTTCTTTCTGTCTTATAGGGATGAACTCTGCTGACTTGTATAACTGTAGTGAACTGGAAGATGGTTCAATTACCTATTACAGGACTAAGACTACAGACAGAAGACTTGATAAAGCTAAGATGAAAGTAGATGTTCTTCCTGTCTTACTACCTTTAATGAAGAAATATGAAGATTACACACAGAAGAAGGTGTTCTGCTTCTATCATCTCTATTCTACTTTCAAGAACTTCAACAGAGCCATCAATCTTGGGTTAAAGCAAATTGGCAAAATACTAAAAGTGGATGATTTGGAGTACTATGCTGCAAGGCACTCATGGGCTACATTAGCTGTTAACAAGGTAGGCATAGATAAGTATACAGTTCATGCTGCCTTAAATCATATTGATGAGGCTATGAAAGTCACTGACATCTATATTGAAAGAGACTTCAAGATAGAGAATGAAGCTAACAAGAAGGTGGTTGAGTATGTATTTGGTAGTTATAGTGAGCTGCCTAGTCCAGAAGTGAAGTAAGTTTAACACAAAAGAACCTCTGTAGTTGATTGGACTATGGAGGTTCTTTAGTATATTTGTTCACTTACTACTTATATATAACCTTAAACAAAGTGAGCACATGAAAGAGGCTACTCAACAGTATAGTGATATTACTTACAATACCTTTGCAGATGTAATAGATTGGGATGACTTGACAGAAAAAGACTACCAGACTATACAGGAACTAAAGGAGAATGGAATAACTATAACTCCTGATACAGTAATTGAAGACTTATCAGGTTTTCCCGTTGGTGAAGCTCCTAATAAAGTAACAGGGATTTTTGCCAATAAGAAGCACTTACTATCTAACTATTTAACCAAGATGCCTCATGGGTTAGTAGACAAGAAGATACCAGGTATTGGAGCTACTACTCTTGAGATAAACTCAAAGAGAAACTCAATCATAGTCTTTCCTACTAAGGCTCTGGCTTATGGTAAACACTCCAAGCATCCTAATACTCTATATGTAGGTAGTGAGATTAAAGGTGAAAAGGAAAAGGTAACTAATCAGCAGATTGAGGAATACCTTGCAAAAGATGGATACAAGAAACTTCTAGTAGTTGCAGACAGTCTAGGTAGGCTGTTAGGTATCATAGGAAAAAACTATAAAGACTACTTTCTTATGATTGATGAGATTGATGTTCTCCAGACTGACAACAACTTCAGACCCCAATTGGAGAATGTGATTGACTACTACCTTATGTTCCCATTAAAGAACAGATGTATGGTAACAGCTACTATGAAGGAGTTCATCAATCCACTACTAAAGAAAGAATGTAAGTTCTCCATAACTTGGATATATAATGCCCGAAGAGATGTTAAGTTATTGCACACTAATAATACCACGCAAACTGTTATAGAATATCTTATCTCTCACCCTAGAGATAAGATATTCATAGCCTATAACTCCATACTACAAATACAGAATATCTTATCAACCTTAGATGAAGAAACCAGAAAGGAATGTGCTATCCTATGTAGTGAGGCATCCATAAAGGAAGCAGGAGAATACTTTGCACCTAAACTAGGAGACAATGATACCTTACCTGCTAGGATTAACTTTGCCACCTGTTGCTACTTCACTGGTATAGATATAGAGGATAGTTACCATCTAATCACTGTATCAGATGTAAGAAGAAGTCACTCAATGTTGACCTTAGATAGAATGACACAAATACATGGTAGATGCAGAAAGGATAATGGAGTATTAAGTGAAACTATTATATATAACACCTTAGGATATGTATCAGTAATGGAAAGTATGGAAAAGTACACTGCCACTCTATTAAACAAAGCCCAAAAGGTACTCAAAGTACTTGAATCAGCAGATACTATCTCACAGGGGGATTATACCTTGACTGATCTATTTGCAATAATCAAAGAAGCCATAAGAGAGAAAGCACAGGAGAGAATTGCAGGGAATGAGTTAATTAACTTGACTAGAAAGGATATATATGGAAAGAATGTACCTGCCTACCTCAATATAGATTACATCATTGAAAGAACCGACTTATATGCCTCATATTTTATGCCTGAAACCTTGAAAGAAGTACTAGGTAAACAGGTTAACATCATTAGTTATAAATCCCTACCTCATGGTGTTTCTCCAGAGCAAAACAGCATAGAGAAAACCAATAAGGATGCACAGAATAAGTTGACAGATAGTTACATTCAAGAAGCCATAGATAACATCCAAGTATTATCAACCACAGGGCAGTTGAATGACAATACTTTGCACTTATACATTAGGCAAAGTAGAAGCAGGACAAAGATATTCTTAGAGAGATTCATTAAGCTCTACAAATATGTTGACCTTGATAGTTTGCTACATCAGCTATGGGAGATTAGAACAAGTAACAGTATAGCTTACAAGAATCTCAATAATGCAGTTATGTATTGGGCACTAGATGAAGAGCATCCTTTCAAGGTTGCAATAAGAAGAAGTTTCACCTTAAATAAGAGCTATTCAGCAAGTGAGATACAAGAGATATTAGCTCCTATAGTCCAGTATCATCTACATAAGGTACTGAAACCTAGAAAGTATGTAGCCTTATTGAAAAGCATATATGCCACTGACAGGACATCTGGGAATAAGTACACCATCAGAGGAGAGAATCCAAGAGGTTTTAAAGAACATACTGGCAGGATAGCTACCAAAGAGAATAACTTGTTAAAGTTATTTATGTTATAGAAGGTTAATATACAATCAGATAAATGATAAGAATATTGGTATTATAGACTTTATTTACTATATTTACATTTGATAATCAGATGGTTATAGGAGTGATATATCTCTAATATGACATTAGCTATCAACAGAAGCAACCTTAGGGTCAAATATCACCCTATACTAATTACCTTTAATCCTTTATTACTGTAGGTAATTAGTATGGGGTGGATTTTGACCCCTATAAAATCAGAATTAATGACAATAGTTAAACAATTCACTATCATTAATAATGTATGGTATTTACAAATTCATTGAGTTCCTATTATGAGAAGTTTCTCCCTACCGGAGAGGTGAAGTGCATCGATGAGGAGATTCCGTTTGAGATTCCAAATGGGTGGCAATGGGAAAGAATTGGCAATATTTTTGAAACAACAAGTGGTTCTACGCCATTAAGTAGGAATCCAGATTATTATAAAAATGGCAATATCAATTGGGTACGTACAACAGACTTGAACAATGGAATTTTGAACAAAACCGAAATACAAATAACCTCGAAAGCAATTATAGACTACAATCTTTCTATTTTACCCCAAACCTCAGTGTGTGTTGCAATGTATGGTGGTGCTGGGACAATAGGCAAACACTGTATCTTGCATTTTGATACAACTATAAACCAATCTGTATGTGCCATCCAGCCTAATGGATTTTGTAATATGGATTACATCCATACTTTTATTGAATATCAAAGACCATTTTGGATGGATTTTGCAGCAGGTTCAAGAAAAGATCCCAACATAAATCAACTCATTATTAAGCACTGCTTGTTACCTATTCCACCACAAGAAGAACAACTACGCATTGTTACAAAATTAAATCAGTTATACCCATATATTTATCAATATGGAAATAGTCAAAATAGACTCAACCAAATAAATAAAGAAATATGGCATAGTTTAAAAAAGTCCATTCTTCAAGAGGCAATACAAGGTAAATTAGTTCCACAGATTGCAGAGGAAGGTACAGCCCAAGAATTACTTGAACAAATACGGCAAGAGAAATTGCAACTTGTCAAAGAAGGCAAACTTAAAAAGTCTGCTTTAACCGATTCCATTATCTTCCGTGGTGACGATAACAAGTATTATGAGCAGGTAGGTAAAAAGTGCTTGGATATAACAGAACAGATACCTTTTGAAATTCCTGAAAATTGGGTTTGGACAAGACTTTCTTATATTGCAAATATTTACACTGGTAACAGTATTAGTGAAACTGAAAAGAAATCAAAATTTACAGATGTTGTAGGACGTTATTATATAGGAACTAAAGATGTTGATTTTGACAATCGGATTATTTATGATAATGGTATTGCAATTCCGAAACAATATGAACAAGATTTTAGAATTGCTCCAAATAACTCAATATTGATGTGTATTGAAGGTGGAAGTGCCGGAAGAAAAATTGCAATACTGAACCAAGATGTATGTTTTGGTAATAAGTTATGTTGTTTCTCACCATTTGTTGGAATCGGAAAATTCATATACTATTATCTACAATCACCATCATTCTTTGAGGCGTTTAATCAAAATAAAACGGGTATTATAGGTGGTGTAAGCATATCAAAAATAAAAGAAATATTAATACCATTACCTCCAATCAAAGAACTGCATCGCATTGTTGTTCAAATAGAAAAACTATTTGAGCAACTGCGATAATTCATTTATGCGTTCTGCTATACGTTGCTGTTCTGCAAATGGTGGAATTCCAATATGCAGATTGTAGAATCGCTCTTTATTGAGGTGTGGAATTGCCGCACCTCTTTTTGAATTTCTCAACTCCTCTTTGTAGAACAGAATGAAAGCTAAGATATATGGTTTCCACATGGCTGAAGAAAGCCATAACTGTTTGAATGTGCTTCCCATATATCCATCCTGTGGAACAGAGAAAACTTCACCAGAATTTTCACCGTCCACAAGAATGATATTATCTCCAGCATAGACAAATTTTCCTTTCTCTACAATGGAGGCAGATGATTTCCCACGTAAGAACTTTGCATCCAGATAAATGCCCTTTCCATTTTTCTTTTCACCATCAATTAGTTGGCATATATCTTTTAAACGCAACACAGACCAGCTATTTGGATATTCATAAGGAAGCTCAATTTCAATTGCTTGCCCATTTATCCTCTCATAATACTTGTTATCGTCACCTTTATAGATAATGGAATCTGTCAAAGTAGACTTTTTTAATTTTCCCTCTTTCACGAGTTCCTGTTTCTCCTGCTGTATCTGTCCAAGCAGTTCTTGGGCTATTCCTTCCTTTGCTATTTGTGGTACAAGTTTTCCTTGAATAGCCTCTTGAAGAATAGATTTTTTAAGCAACTCCTTTATAGAAGTATCAAGATTGTTAAGCTCTTCTTGTTTACTATCAAATAGTTGAATTAAAGGTTGTAATAGCTTTAATTTTTTAATAATATGTTGTTGTGCATTAAAAGGAGGAATCGGAATTATAAGATTCAAAATGTGTTCGCGACTAATCCCTGGAATTACACCCTGAGCATTGGATGTAATTGCTGATAAGTTAGCGTCAATTATTAATTTCAGATAAGACATACAAATAAATGAAGAAAAGCCTCTTATTATTTGAATTTGTCTAGCAATATGTATTTTTTCAACATTACAAAAACACATCTTGCCAACTCCAGAGCCTTTGCACACAATAAGTAAGTCCCCTAATTTCCCTATTACAGAAGGACATTCAGTCCAACGATTTATAATTAGTTTTCCGTTGCTAATATTGCTAGCTCCTGTAATATAGGGGATACCTTTATTTTTAGAGTTATACTTTTCTGGCATAAAATCTTGTCCAGATAAAAGTTCTATGATACCTCCCATTCTACACCATTCCCATCCATTCGGTATTTCAAATGGAATATCCTCATCAATACATTTCACCTCCCCTGTGGCAATAATCTTCTCATAATAGGAATTATCGTCACCGCGGTAAATGATCGATTCTTTTTTATTTTTCCTTATTTTACCCTCTTTAACAAGTTTTGCTTTTTCTTCCCTGATTTTTTCAAGTAGTACAGATGCTGGCTCATCATTGGGGTCTTGCGGTACAAGTTTCCCCTGTATCGCCCATTGTAGTATGCTGTTTTTTAATTGTTTACCGTTCATCATATTCTAACCGATTTAGAAGTTTTCGTCTTTTTGTTTTTCAGTTAGGTAGAACTGATATAACTTTTTCCCTATTTTGTCTTTTTTGAAGGTACGTTCATGATTCATAGGTGTCATAGATAAACGAATTTTTGCCACTCCTTCATTTAATATTTCAAATTGTTGTGGAGTAATTCTAAATTGAGCTGTAGAACTAATTTCTGTAACAGGAATTACTATATTTCCACTTATAATACTGGTAGATTGACTTCCGTTACCAATTACAGTTCCTTTTAGTTCAAGATATTTACCTGTGAATGTCCTGATTTTCATAGTTGGTTCGTTAAGGAAATTCATCCTGTCTGAACGTACTGTAGCTATTATAGAATATATGGTGTCTTGTTTTGCCACACTATACTTCATGTAACAACCTTCGGCTGCAAGTGCTTTATAGGTGTAACCTACAGTTTGTGCTGATACGTTAGGAACAAAGACCAAGTATAAGAAAAAACTTAGTATGTAAAGATATAAATTTTTTATCATTTTTCTATTGTAATACCTAAAATTTTTTGAATTTCTGATAAAGTTTTGTCTATTTCATGTTCAAGTGTAGCTCGTTTCTTGTAATAATCGGACAGCAGCTCTGCAGGAGGAAGAATTTCTTCTTCTTCCTTTGGAAATTTACATTGGTCAAAGTTACAATCTATGTCAAGAAGCTGTTGCGCTGTAAAACAGCGTGATTTTTCGTCGTTATTTTCAGAATCTATAATTTCTTGACGGTTATTCCACCAGTCAATGATGGGCTGGCAGTGTTCTGCTCTCATTGGCTTTGTCTTAGAGAAGTGCTTGTATCCTTCCGGCATATCAAGGCGATAAAACCACGTGTTTTTTGTACAAAAGCCTTCTTCAGCTCCTTCAGCCTTTTCTTTATTAAAGAATATAATATTGGTTGCAATGCTTGTATATGGTGCGAAAATGCTTCCTGGCAGACGAATAATAGTATGAAGATTAAACTCCCGTAATAATTTTTCTTTGATGGCTAATTTTGCATTGTCTGTACCAAACAAGAAACCATCAGGCAAAATTACTGCTGCACGTCCTCCATTAGCAAGACGGTACATGATAAGTACCATGAATAGGTCGGCAGTTTCACTTGAACGTAAGTCTGATGGGAAATGTTGCTTTGTGTCATTTTTCTCATTGCCTCCGTATGGAGGATTCATCAAGATAACATCAAATTTATCTTCATCTGTATAATTAAGAACATCTTTTGTCAATGAGTTATCATGCATCACATGTGGAGAGTCTATGCCGTGTAATAGCATATTAGTAACGCACAACATATATGGAAACTGCTTCTTCTCAATGCCATAGATAGATTTTAAATATTCTTCTTGATCTTCCACGGTCTTGACTTTCTTTTCAAGAGCTTTTAGCCAGCTTGTTATGAATCCACCGGTACCGCAAGCAAAGTCAGCCATCTTTTCACCAATCTTCGGATCGATGATGTTTGCCATAAAGTCTGTTAAGGCACGTGGCGTGTAGAATTCACCTGCTGATCCTGCTGACTGCATTTCTTTTAGAATGGATTCATAAATTTCTCCAAAAGCATGGCTCTCCTCATAATCGCCAAGGTCAAGTTGGTCTATGACATTTATTACTTGCCGAAGCAGCACTCCATCCTTCATATATTGGTTCGCATCTTCAAACGTAGTACGGACAATAGCACTACGCATAGGGGTTTCAGGTGTGACTGTCAGACCTTTTAATGTCGGAAATAGGGTGTTGTTTACAAAATCTAAAAGTTTGTCTGCTGTTAACGCTTCTCCATCTCCGTTGTCCTTTGCCCAGTTGCGCCATCGGCAATTTTCAGGAATAAAGGATGTATAATTTTCATCATCGAATTCCCAATCGTTCTCTTTCTCGTCATAAACTTTTAAAAACAGCATCCATGCAATTTGTTCAATGCGTTGGGCATCACCATTGATGCCTGCATCATTGCGCATAATGTTACGGATACTCTTGACAAAATTATTTAGTGCCATATTTGATTATACTATATTGCTATAAATTAAATTTTCAAGTTCTTTCACTGCAGATAAGTATTGTTTGTTACCGCCGAAAAATTTTGCTATATTAGATGGCGATCCCATTTTACTGAATGGGTCAAGGCGAAGAACATTCCTGCTCTCCAATTGTGTTATACCATCATCGGTGTATTTTTCCAGTAATGCTTCAAGTACTTTTTTTGCTTGTGTCCCGTATTTATTGAATATATCACGTTTCTTTACGTTTTCGGCTCTTTCACGCCTTGTTAATGGTTTCTTTCCATAAGCTATGTGGCATATGAAATCGAAGTCATCAACGTCGTCCATATTTTGCTCTTGTTTTAAGGCATGAAGGTCTATGCCATTTTCACGCAATAAATCTGTTATCTCAGTTTTGTTTTTCGCAGTATTCCAATGTAATATAAAATCATTAAGATTTTTATAAGTATCATTGATGTTCTTGCGAGTGTAATCTGTTATACTTTCTGTGCGTAAAAGTTTGCCATTGGTATCATATACTGAAACTATTTTATTGATAACCTTAACCGAACATCCATCCTTATTCACGATGGGCTTAAAATGATGTTCTGGCTCGCTGACCATAGAAGGTTTTTCTTTATATTGGGGATAGTTTATGGTTTCCTTGTATCCTTCGTTTATTGTTATAGGACCATCCCATTCCGGATCTGCAAACAGACGTGTAATATTGCGGAAATCCATAATGGTAAAGTATGTTTTACCTTCTTTTTCACGTATTCTGGTACCTCTACCGACAATCTGCTTAAACTCTGTCATAGAGTTAATGCGTTGATCAAGCACAATAAGTTTCACCATTTTACAATCAACGCCTGTAGATAGCAGTTTGCTTGTTGTTGCGATTACTGGATATTTTGATGCTACAGAAATAAAATAATCCAATTTAGATTGACCATATGGATCACTGCCTGTAATTCGAACTACATAATCGGGATTTTTTCTGCACATATCAGAGTTCTCATTTATAAGGGCTGTCCTCATTCTGTCTGCATGGTCTTCATCTGCACAAAACACAATGGTTTTTGCCATTCTGTCTGTACTTTTCAAGTATTTTGTTATCTCATGTGCCACTTCTCTTATGCGGTCCTCAATAACAATATTATAATCATAATCTGAGTTATTATAGATTCGATCTTCTATAGGATTTCCATGTATATCCGTTTGTCCTTTTACAGGTCTCCATTCATCACCTATATTTGTAGTGATGTTAACGACTCTGAATGGTGCTAAGAATCCATCTTCAATACCTTCTTTTAAACTATACGTATAAATCGGGTCATTAAAATAGCTGATACTTGATTGATATTTGGTTTCTTTCGGAGTTGCGGTCATACCTAATTGTATTGCATCCGTAAAATAATCAAGTATTTCTCGCCAGTTACTGTCGTCTTTCGCACTGCCTCTGTGGCACTCATCAACAATGACCATATCAAAGAATTCAGGCTTAAACAATTCTTTATAATTCTGTTTTCCGCCTTGACCTATAAGTTGTTGATATAACGCAAAGTAAACTTCATATGCCGTACTGCCGTTGTTCAAATCTTGTTGATAATTTACTTTATGAACTGTTTTATTAAGCGGCTTGAAGTCTTGTTGTATGGATTGGTCAATCAAAATATTTCTGTCCGCCAGATATAACACCTTTTTTACCAAGCCTGCCTTTAATAATCGATAGACAATTTGAAAAGCTGTATACGTTTTACCTGTTCCTGTTGCCATGACGAGTAAAAGGCGTTTTTTCCCCTGTGCAACAGCATTGACTGTACGATTAATGGCATTACGTTGATAATATCTTGGAGGAAATATATCTTTTCCAGTACAGAATGGTTGTTCTATGACTTTCTTTTCTTTATCAGACAGACCGTGACCATCATTGATTTCTTTCAAAAAGCGTGAATATAATTCATCTTTAGTAGGGAATTCATCAATCGATAAGGCACGTTCCTTACCGGTTAAAAAGTCATATTCTTGATAACCAAATCCATTAGAACTGAATGCAAATGGTACATCCATCATTTGTGCATATTCTTTTGCTTGTTGCATGCCAAATCCAATTGCATGATTTGCATCTTTTGCTTCAATTATTGCAATTGGAGTAGCAGGATTATAGTAAAGGACATAGTCTGCGTATTTGGCTTTACTACGAGCCACTAAATTTCCCCTAAGGTTAATTTTGCCGTCTGTTAATTTAACCTTAGTCTCCATTGTTATATCTTCCACTGACCATCCTTTATTTAAAATAGATGGAGTAATATAACGTAGTTTCACGTCTTCTTCAGATAAATCCCCAATATTATCCATACGCAAGTCTGATAAGTGTATGTTGACTTTAAGTTAATAGATGTAATTACTTGTAAGTCTGTGATTGTTGAAATTTGTTGTAACTTTATTATGATATTATAAAGAAATACGAACAATAATTGTAATGATCACGGAATGCAAAGTTACAGAATTATTTTCTCCTTTGGATGATTTTTGCTGTTTTTTTATTCATGATATAAAAATATATAATTCTATTTGATGAAATGTTTATATTTAATCACGATTTAGTTACGTAAAAGATACGAATAATGTAAAACGCGAAATTCGTGATAATTTGGTTATCGTTTTTGTTTATAATTACTACATAATATTTGTATTTTATAAATAAGTCAGTGTATAAGTTTTATTTTTTTGTTATTTGTTTTTCATGGCTGTATATATACAGAAAAAATATCCCGCAATATATTTTTTCCGAAAACTCTTTACATTATTTATGTACAGAGTTTTCTTTGAAATAGAAAATGAACGTATAACTGATGTTAAATAATCTTTGCTGAAGTCGTGCCTTTATTAACATCTGTTGGCTTTACGCTCACTTTTTAGCCTTAAAAATGGCAATTTCTGATGGTAAAATGGCTTGTTTCATTAAATAAATGGGCTTGTTGGCAATCGTAAATGGCCCACTTTTGTATGGTAAGCGGCCGAGTAATATTTTTTAACTCTTTGAGTTTCTTTGCTTGAAATGCGTAAGTGACTGTATTTCAGTGAATTGCGCTAAATGAGCATTTTGAGCAATTTTGTTGCCCTGAAGGCGCTGCTGTAAACGACACAGCCGTTCTGAGAGCGTCAAAATAAAAAAGTTTTCTGTTCTTAGACTGTATTCTGTTGTTAATTTTTAGAATATGTATGCGATGTTTCTTGTATTTATGTCGTTGCGTATAACGATGACAACTGATGATTCATGGGTGATGGTGAGTATATATTGTGCCTGTTGTACATTGTGGCTGAATTGGTGATATAAAAAACGGGCAACAGCATGAATGTTTGTTCAGTGCTGTTGCCCGCTTATTTATATTGTTTTGTATGTTCCGCATTGTCCGTATGTGATGGCTGTGATGCCGCCATCATGCCGGACAATGGGGGATGTCTGCCGGTTGATGATCAGAAGTCAAGCTCCTTGCCGCGGTAGAAATCGATGAGGCTTGTGTCGTAGACATATTCGTATTTGGCTATCACGAGGTCGCTTTCGGCCTTCAGCCAGTTGTTCTTTGCCTCGTTAAACTCTGTGATGTTGGCCTTGCCGTATTCATATTTTGCCGACATGAGGTCGAAGGCTGCCTTGTTGCTGCGGCTGGCCTCCATGCTGCTTTCGTATTTGGCGCGTGCGGCAATGGTGTTATAGTATGCCTGCTGTATCTCCTTATACAGGTTTTTCCTTACGTTGTCGAGCTGAAGCTGCTGGGTTTCGCGTTCAAGCTTTGCCGAGCGTATGCTGTTGCGCGTGGCGAAGCGGTTGAATATCGGCACGTTGAGGCTCAGACCTATATATTGGCTGAAGTTGTTGCGCATCTGTCTGCCGAAGCTTTCGGCTTTGAATCCGCTTGTCTTGTAATAGTTTGAACCTATGCCGGCGTTAAGCGACAGCGTGGGCAGCAGGGCGCTTTGGGCTATCTTGATGTTCATCTCGGTGCTTTTCAGCCTGTAGAGCTCTGCTTTTATTTCGGGCTTGAAGGTGATGGCCTCCTGATAAATCTCGTCGGGCGACGGGGGAACTGCCCCGGCCGACGGATCAATGCCGCCGGCATCGGGACGAATTATGGCGAAACCCTCGGGCGAGGGCAGTTCCAGCAGTTGTGTCAGGGCGAGCAGTGCCAGCCGGTAGTCGTTGTCGGCCTGTGTGTATGTCAGTCGGCTTTGGGCCAGCGTGGCTTCCTGTTGTGCCACGTCAACGCCGCTTGCCTTGCCGTTGCGGTACATCTCCTTGAGCCTTGCTACCTGCATTGAATCTATTGAAATCTGGCGCTGTGCCACGTCGCGCATCTCCAGGTCATAGAGAATCTGCACGTATGCCTGTGCCACCTGCACGCTGATGTCGTTGCGCGCCTTTTCCATGTCGGCCGTGGCTGCTTCAAGGTTGAGCTTGTTGAGCTCTATGGTGCGCGGAATCTTCAGTCCGCTGAACAGCGGCACGCTTGTGCCCAGCGAGAAAGACGTGCTGCTGGTGTTGGTGTCAGAGTAGGTGTTCTCTGATGTCAGACCGCGTCCGAACGACCAGTTTTGTGATGCCGAGCCGTTGAGGTCGGGCAGACGGCTGTTCTTTGCCGTGTTGAGGTCTATCTCGCGCTGCTGCTTGGTAACGTCCTGCTGCTTCACGGTGATGTTGTGCTCAAGGGCATAGCTGATGCACTGGCGCAGCGACCATCCCTGTGCAGCCTGCTCAGTCTGCGCTCCGGCGGCGGTTGCTGCCATGAGAGCTATTGAGGTTATTATGGTTTTCATGTAAAATGAGCTTTTTGGTTAGTTTTATTCGTCTGCACCGTCATCGGTAACCTTCTTAGGTCCGCGCACACGGTCTTTGGCCGACAGGCCGCTCTTTATCTGTATGTTCACGCCGTCGCTCAGTCCGGTGGTAACCTTCCTGCGCTCGTAGGTCTTGTCCTCGCCACTGCCCTTCACGATATAGACAAATGTGTCTGAGCCGCTGAACTCTATAGCGCTTTCGGGCACGGTCAGCACGTTCTTCGCACTTGCCAGCACTATTTCGGCGTTGGCGCTGTAGCCTGAACGTATCTTGTTGCCTTCAGGCACGCTTACGGCGGCCTTTATCTCAAACTGGTTGGCGCCGTTGTTCTCTGTTGCCTTCGGCGAAATGTATTCGAGCTGTGCGTTGAACTTCAGGTTCTGCAGTGCGCCAATGGTAATCTTCATTTCCATGCCGGTTACGAGCTGTCCCACTTCGGTCTCGTCGATGTTGCCCTTAAATATAAGGTCGCCCATGTCGGCAACCGATGCTATGGTGGTTCCGTCGTTGAAAGTGTTGCTCAGGATTACCGAGTTGCCCACCTTTACAGGAATGTCGAGTATAAGTCCGCTGATGGTTGAGCGTATGAGCGTGCTGCTTGCACTGGCATTGCTGCGCGACACACCGTCGCGTACCACCTCGAGGGCGTCAATGGCAGCAGCCTTTTCCTCTTTAGCCTGATTGAGCGTCTGGCGCACTTTGTCGTATTCGTCGGCGCTCACGAGCTGCTTGTCGTAGAGTCCCTTCTCGCGCTGGAAGTCTATTTCAGCCTGCTTAAGGTTGATGTCGGCCAGGCGCACGCGGCTTTCGGCAGAGCTTAGCTGGCTCATGTCGGGAATGACCTTCACCTTGGCTATCACCTCACCGGCCTTTACCATGTCGCCGGCCTCCTTGTAAATCTCGGTGATGATACCGCTTATCTGCGGCTTAACCTCCACCTCGTCGCGTGGCTCTATCGTGCCAGTTATGACCGTGGTCTTGTAGATGTCTGTAAACTTTGGAGTGAACTCTCCATAAGTCAGCGGCTTGGGCTGCGACTTTTGGTAAAGGAACACGAATGTTCCGATGAATATCAGAACGATAAGTGCTGCGACAATGAACTTAAAATACTTCTTCATGTTCAGTATGGTTTTAAATTATTTGTTTCTTTTTTATCAGTGATTTATCTTTTTGCAATACGGGCTGTTGTCATCATGGCCGTGTGTGCTTATTCGTCTCTCATGGCGTCCACCGGCTTTATGCTCATAGCCCTTGCTGCCGGAGCCAGGCCGGCCAGCACGCCGAGAATGCTGAGCAGGACTATGGCGCCAATGGCAGTCCAGAATTTCACCTGGAAGTGGGCTGTCACGATGCCGTCGGACGTGTTGCCGAGTTCAAGCATCTCGAGTATTATCACGGAGAACAGTATGCCGCTCATGCCCGCCACGGCCGTAAGTATGACGCTCTCGGTTATTATCTGTCCGAGAATGTTGCGAGGCGTGGCTCCTATGGCTCGCCGTATGCCTATCTCTGTTGTGCGCTCGCGCACCGTAACCATCATGATGTTGCTCACGCCGATGGCTCCTGCGAGCAGTGTGCCTATGCCGACGAGTAGGATGAGGAAGTTTACGCCGTTGAAAAGATTGTCGAGCATGCCGAAGAGCACCTCGGTGTTGAATACCATGATGCCTTTTTCGTCGGCAGGGTCAATCTGGTGGGCGTGTGCCACCACGCTTCTCATCTTGTCGGATATGCTGTTCATGGTTATGCCCGGCTTTGCCGTTACGCATATCATGTGGACGCTGTCGCCGAGGTTGTATGCCTTCTGCATCAGTGTCAGCGGCACCACTACCGACTCCTCTGTGCGTCCGTTGATGTTCATGTTGCCCGAACTGTAGTCGACGCCTACCACGTCATAATAGATCTTGTCTACGCATATCATCTTTCCGCACGGGTCGCCTCCGCCCGGAAACAGGTCTTTATAAACCTTCTTGCCTATAACGCACACCTTGCGGTTCTGCTTTATGTCCATGTCGTTTAGGTAACGGCCGTAGTACATCTTGGGCGCTTCCACCTCCTGATAGTTCGGCAGCAGGCCTTTCATTGAGCACGACGACTTCTTGTCGCTGAAGGTGGCGCTGCCTCCCCAGTGGGACAGCACCGGCGAGACAACTTCGAGTTCGGGCACCTGCTGCTTTAGGCGCTCCACATCTTTGTAAACCATGCTCCACTGGCGCCCTTTGCGGAATCCGGCATAAGGCTTGGTGGTGGGCTGTGCCCATATTATCGCCGAGTTGGTGGCAAAGCCTTCAAAGTTTTTCTGTAGCAACTCTTTTAGTCCTTGTCCTCCTCCGAGAAGCGACACAAGCATGAACACGCCCCAGAACACGCCGAATCCTGTAAGGAAGCTGCGGCTCTTGTTTCTCGTAAGCGTGTCGAGAATCTCGCGATAACGGTCTATGTCAAATCTCATCTTTTCTAATTAAGAATTATGAATTAAGAATTAAGAAAACATGCCTTAGCTGTTTCTGTCATCCCAATTGTGAATTATAAATTGTTCTCATCCCAATTATGAATTGTGAATTATGAATTATGAATTGCTCCTATCCCAATTGTGAATTATGAATTGTGAATTTCTCCCATCCCAATTATGAATTATGAATTGTGAATTATGAATTAAAAAATTTATTCTGCTCTCAGCGCCTCGATAGGTCTTATCTTGGCAGCCTTGCGTGCAGGAATAAGGCCGGCAAGCGTTCCGGCAATGATCATCACTACCGTAGCCGATATGCATGTGCCGATGCCCACAGTGGGATTATAGAATATGGTGGCTTCAAACAGTCCGCTGTCAACCTTCATACGGCCTATCGTAGCGTCCATATATGCGTTGGCAGCCACGCCCAGCACCATGCCAATGTAGCCGAAGAAGGTGGTGATGATGATGCTCTCGGTGATGATCAGGCGCAATATCGACAGCGGCTTGGCTCCGATGGCCTTGCGTATGCCGAACTCGCGGGTGCGCTCCTTGACGGTTATCAGCATGATGTTGCTCACGCCTACGATGCCGCTGAGCAGCGTGAACAGACCTATTATCCACAGGGCGGTCTGTATTATGCCAATGCCCTTGTTCATCTGCATGTTCTGTGTGAAGCGGTTCCATATCCACACGGCACCTTCGTCGTCGGGAGCGGCGCGGTGGTTGCCGTTGATGCGTGCCCTGTATTGTGTCTCAAACTCCTCGTTGTCCTTCTCTGTCTCAAGTCCGTGGAAGGAGAAAACGATGTTGCCAACCTCGTCGCCTTTGTTGTATATGGTGCGGAACGTGGTGAACGGGATGAACGCTCCTCTGTTTATGCCGCTCTTGTCGGCCTCGTAGATGCCTACCACGCGGAAAGCCATGTCGCCGACGTTGACATACTGGCCGACGAGATTGCTCACGTCGCCGGGCAAAAGTTCCTTTGCGTCGTCTTCACTCAGCACGAGCGACTTGCGCGACTGCTCTATGTCGATCTGGTTGATAAACCTGCCGTAGAGCATCTCCTTCTTGTTTATCTTCACCTCGTTGGGATAAACGCCCGACAGAGTGACGCTCACGTAGTTGGCGTCCTTTGTAAGCGTTATGCCGCTTTGCTGCAGTTCGGCTCCGGTGTCCTCCACATATTGCTTGTAGCTTTGGTCGGTCAGGGCCTTGTCTTTGTCATTGAGGGTTATGCGCCGGCCTTCTTTCAGACCGTCGTAAGCCTTCGACGTATACCCTGCGCCCACCATCATAGAGTTGTCGAGAAACCTGTCGCTCTGTATTTTCTGGGCGTTGATGAGTCCGTTTCCGGCTCCGAGCAGGAAGATAATCATGAAGATGCCCCACGCCACGGCAAAGCCTGTCAGCGCGGTGCGCAGCTTGTTGCGCCTTACGGTGCTCCATATCTCAGCTAAAACGTCTCTCATGTTATTGTAGTTGAATGTTTTTCATTAATTGTTCAGGCAGCCGTCAGACCGCCATTTCAAGCGCATTGCGCCGTGTTACTTCATCATTCCGTCGATACCGAACGGCGAAGCGTGATGGTCGAAGTTGGTCTCTATGTTGCCTATCAGACCGTCCTTTATATGCACAATCTTGTTGGTCTCGTTGGCAACGCCGCTCTCGTGAGTAACCACAACAATGGTCATGCCGTCGTCTTCGTTGAGCTTCTTCAGCAGCTTCATCACCTCCACGCTGGTCTTTGAGTCGAGTGCACCGGTAGGTTCGTCGGCAAGAATAATCTGCGGCTTGGTTATCAGAGCCCTTGCTATGGCCACGCGCTGCTTCTGTCCGCCCGACATCTCGTTGGGATAGTGGTTTGCCCACTGCTCCAGTCCGAGCCTTTCGAGATACTCCATGGCCATGCGGTGGCGCTGTTTGCGGCCGATGCCCTGATAAAACAGCGGCAGCTCGACGTTCTCAACGGCAGTCTTGAAGGCAATGAGGTTGAACGACTGGAAGATGAAGCCTATCATGCGGTTGCGGTATTCGGCGGCGCGCGTCTCCGACAGATCCTTTATCAGCGTGCCTGCCAGGGTGTATTCGCCCGAGTCGTAGTTGTCGAGAATGCCCAGAATGTTGAGCAGCGTGGACTTGCCCGAGCCCGACGCCCCCATGATAGACACAAACTCGCCCTGCTCTATGTCGAGGTTGATGCCCTTGAGCACGTGCAGCGGCTGTCCGTTATTGTAGGTCTTGTTGATGTCTTTTAGAGTTATGATTGACATTTCTTGGATGTTTATATGTTAGACTGCATTCGTGCCGTCATGGTTGCAGCATGTTGTGGAAGAGCCTTGCCAGCCGTATGTCATGTCCGTTCGTTGCGTTCCACCCTCAGTGTACGGTCGCAGTAGTTTATGACAGCGGGACGGTGGGTTATGAATATGATTGTTTTGGCGCGGTCGCTCATGATGTTCCGCAGCAGCCGGCACTCCGTTTCGTTGTCGAGAGCCGATGTCGCCTCGTCGAAGAGCATCACCGGACGGTCGCGCAGCAGCGCACGTGCGATGGATATGCGTTGCGCCTGTCCCTCGCTCAGTCCGCCTCCCTGTTCGGTGCAGAGAGTGTCGAGCCCGTCGGGAAGTTCGCTCACGAACTCCGCGCAACTCTTTCTCAGAGCCTCCCTCATCTCCTCGTCGGTGGCGTCAGCCTTTCCCATCAGCAGGTTGTCGCGTATGGTTCCGCTCATGAGGGTGTTGCCCTGCGGCACGTATACCATGTTGCACCGCATGAGCGGCGAGAGGATGTGGGATGATGAAGAGTCGTATATCTCTGCCGTTCCCTGCTGTGGATGGAGCAGCGCGAGGATTATCCTGATGAGCGTTGTCTTGCCTGCGCCTGTCTCACCGAGTATAGCCGTGCATGAGCCTGGCTCGAAGTCGTGGCTCAGGTGTTCTATAACGTTGCGCGAGCCACCGTCATACAGATAGGTGATGTCGTTGAGACGTATGCCGCACGGACCGTCCATCCTGACGGGCTCGCCCTGCTCCTCGAGCGGATTCTCCTCGAGTTCCATAAGTCTTTCGGCGGCAGTGAGCACGCTGACGAACGCAGGTACCAGTCTGGTGAGGCTGCGGGCGGGAGTCTGTATCTTGTTGACGAGTTGCAGGAACGCCGTCATTCCTCCGAAGGTGAGCGTCTGTTGCGACATGCGCAGAGCCGCCCATAGGAAGGCGATGAGGTATCCTGCGGCGAAGCCGGTGTTGAGCACGAGGTTTGAGATGACCGAGCACGAGGTGCGCCTCACCACGTTCTGCCTGAGCTCGCTCTGTGTCTGCTCCAGCTTGTCTATCATGTTGCGGTCGTTCTCGAGTGTCTTTATGAGCATGCGGTGCTGCACGGTGTCCTGCAGGACGCTCTGAACCTTGCTGTCGGAATCGCGCACGAAGCGTGTGAGACGGCGCATGTGGACCACATACACCTTGCTGCCGATGAGGAATACGGGTATGAGCGCCACTATGACAAGGGCGAGAACCTTGTCCATGAGGAACAGGCAGAAAAACGCGCTGACAAACATCACGATGACCGAGAGCGTGTTGGGGATGGTCTCCGTGAGGAAGTTGATGACGTTGTTCACGTCGAACTCCAGCCGGTTGAGCACGTCGCCGGAGTGGCGCATCTCCCGTCCGCGCCACTCGGAGCGCAGTATGCGGTCGAGCATACGCTGCTGCATGCGGTTCTGCGCCTTTATTCCGAGAATATTGCGCACCCACACCGACGCTATGTTCAGTGCGAAGTCGCACAGTATGAGTGCCGCCATGATGCCCACGGCGAAGTATATGGAGCCTTTCGCCGAGCCCGACGCCACGTCGATGGCATGCTTCACCGCCCACACCTGCGAGAGGCTCGTGACGACCTGCGCTATGCCTGTGGCGGCGTTGAGCACCGCCTGCAGCCTGTTGCCTCGCCACTGTCCCCACAGCCATTTCATTATCCGCGCTGCGGTGTATTGCGTGTCCGGTATCTTGAGTATCTGTCTGATTTTCATCTGGTGAGATTGTTTTCGCCTTCCGGTGTGCCGCTGCCGTGCCCGCCGTGGCGTGTTGCGGTGATGTGTCAGTCCTTCCGTTTGTCCGCGCCCCACATCATCTTCTCGCGCAGCGACGCGAAGTAGTTGTGCCCTGGACGCTT